>OAQX01000007.1_pt1 | contig 183816 bp, 156 predicted proteins | sample 1475521 | NCBI WGS metagenome assembly OAQX01 (sample SAMEA3360657, study PRJEB22359) | human gut metagenome | biome: ENVO:urban biome; feature: ENVO:human-associated habitat; material: ENVO:feces | place: Bangladesh | collected 2011 | reverse complement strand
GACATAAAAAAACTGCACCTCCAAAAATTGTGTCCAATTTTTGGGGTGCAGTTCATGAAAGTATCTTTCACCGGTCTCTTTTTATTTTTTGTAAAAGTATCCATTTATACTGTAAAAACTACGATTTATGTCTAACTCTTCGAGTGACTATTATCACAGTAAACATCTATATTCTATACACTTTTTGAGCATTAAAAACTATAGAATATATTTATAAAATTAGAAAGGGTATTCTGTATACAATGTCGAATACTTCAGTATGTGTAAAATTAGCAAGACTTCATTTAATCTTATATACAGGAGGTCATTATTATGAGCGGTTATAATCCTTATGAAAACATGCTAAATACGTTAGATGTAGCAGCCGAAAAGCTGGGCTATACTCGTAGTGAATACGAAGTATTACGCCATCCTGAACGGGAACTAAAAGTAGCTGTACCACTTCAACTAGATAATGGTGAAGTTCGCGTATACGAAGGCTACCGTTGCCAACACTCCACATTGCGTGGCAGTGCTAAAGGTGGTCTTCGTTTCCATCCAGATTCCGATGAAAACGAAGTTCGTGCATTGGCTGCTTGGATGACTATTAAAAATGCTATCGCTAACATCCCTTATGGCGGTGGTAAAGGCGGTATCAAAGTTGATCCTAAAACTTTGAATCCTCGCGAATTAGAACGCTTAACTCGTAACTTTGTACGTCGTATTGCGCCAATCATTGGTGTTAATACTGACGTTCCAGCTCCAGACGTAAATACAAACTCTCAAATCATGAGCTGGATCGCTGACGAATACAGCACATTAAAAGGTGAATGGAGCCCTGGTATCGTTACGGGTAAACCTATCGAAGTAGGCGGTTCCTTAGGTCGTAATGAAGCGACTGGCCGCGGCTGTCTCATCGCATTGCAAAGCTATCTCGCTAAGAAAAACTTAGACATTAAAAACCTTACTGTAGCAGTACAAGGCTTCGGTAACGTAGGTTCCGTAGGTGCTCGTCTCATCGCTCAAGCAGGCGCTAAAGTTGTTGCTATTGGCGATGTAAGCGTTAATATCTACAACCCTAATGGTCTTGATGTAGAAAAAGCTTATGAATACGCTAACTCCCATGGTCGTTCCCTTGAAGGTTACAGCGAACCAGGCATGACTACAATTGGTGCCCAAGAATTATTGGCTCAACCAGTTGATGTATTGTACATGGCAGCTCTTGAAAACCAATTGAACAAAGACAACATGGAAAACATCCAAGCTAAAATTATCTTGGAAGGTGCTAACGGCCCTACTACTAATGATGCAGATAAATACTTCTATGAAAAAGGTATCGACATCATCCCTGACGTTCTTGCAAACGGCGGTGGCGTAGTTGTATCTTACTATGAATGGGTACAAAACAAAGCAAGCTTCTACTGGACTGAAGAAGAAGTTAACGAACGGTTAACTAAGAATATGCAAAATAGCTTTGAAGCAGTTTGGGAAATGCAACATAAATACAATGTACCACCTCGTCAAGCAGCGTACATGGTTGCCCTTGAACGCCTCGTAGTAGAAACTAAATGGCGCGGTTATAACTGCTAATTCTTTCAACCTCCATAACATTTAGCCATAAAAAAGGCGTAAGCTCATTTGAGCTTACGCCTTTTTGTTTGTTAACTTTGTTTAGTTTTACTTGAAAGCACCTAAAATAGCTGCCATGCTAGGACGGCTGATCAAAGCTTTCACTAAAACAGAACCAAGAACGGCTGGAATTGTTTGACCTACAATAAGGTTCAATACCAATGGCCAGTATGGTAGGCCAAGTAATGGGCTGAGCCATAATGGCACACAGAGCGCTGGAACAAAGATAATAGGCAAAATTGCCCACCAAGCACTGAGGCCCATCTTGCGCATGCAAACGATGATACCCGTTGTTAAAATACCAACGCCAAAGCCACCTACCATATCGAGGATACCGAGGCCCCCGAATAGGAAGTTAGAAATGAGGTTGCCAATCCCCATGGGAATCACCAAGAACGGAAAGGCATAAGCAAGTGCATATAATGATGTTGCTATACGAATTTGATACGCCCCGAAGGAAACGCTTTGCGTTAAATAGAGTACAACGATGTACAATGCCACAACCATGGCAGAAATAGTCAATTTACGTGTAGTAATCATAACACTCACCTCCTCAAATAAAAAAAACATGGCAAAACTACCATGCTATAAATGCTTATGAATTTCCGTAGTTTTGTTTAGAGACAGGATGGTTTCAAACTGTCTTATTTAGTTGTGCCCTTATAATATCATATATTTTCGATATTTACAAGTCGAGGGGTATTTAAAGCGGCCTATTACAGCAACTATTATCCATATAATATTGGCAAGGACGGGGTGTCAGAAAATACCTTTCCTCATCGCTCCACTGGCGAACCGGTCATCGGTCTAGGGCCTCGACCTGCCAAAGTCGCTCTTTGAAAAGGTATTTTCTTCCACTCCAAATTTAGCAAATCAATATTACGGATACTAGTGAATCAAAAGGCCGCTTTAACTCAGCCCCCTCCACATGATAAATAATATAAAATATATTACGCATCAAAGCGCCGCAACTAGCCTAAGCCAGTTGAGGTGAGTTAGTGACGTATAAGTCCGCCTTGAAGCACATATACCTGCTACTCTATTAGAATATATGTAAAGTAGCCGCCTAAAAGGCGACTACTTATCTAAGCCAGTTTATAGGTATATAGAGCCGATTGTTATAGTGCCGGGTCTTTAACACCGTTTGCTTCAAAGGCTGCTTGTCTGTCGATGCAGGTGCCGCAGTGTCCGCATGGTTTGTCGCCGCCTTCGTAGCAGGACCAGGTTAGGTGGTATGGTACGCCTAGGCGTAGTCCTTCTTTTACCACGTCTGCTTTGTTGTGGTTGATGAATGGTGCTTCTAAGGAGCATTCTTTACCGGATCCTTCAAAGATAGCATCACCCATAGATTTGTAGAAGTGTTCTGTACAGTCTGGGTATGCATTGCCAGCCGCATCATCGCTATGGGCACCGTAGTAGATGTAGCCACAGTCTAAAGAGAGTGCCAAGGATGCTGCCGCAGATAGGAATAGGCCATTTCTAAAGGGTACATAGGTACTAACAGTCCCCTCTCCTTCGGCTTCTTGTTGTTCTTTGTATGAGCCTTGAGGGATTTCTTCAGTGGATTGAGCTAATAAAGAGCAATTACTGAAGGCAAATAATTTCGTAACATCTATCGTTTTACCTTCAATTCCATAATAACCGAGGATTGATACAGCGGCTTCCAATTCTTTACTATGTTTTTGACCATATTGAATCGATAGTGGTACGACATTGTCTTTACCAAATCTTTCAATAGCGAGCGCTAAGCATGTAGTACTATCAACACCGCCGCTAAATAATACGACAGCCTTCTGTTTTTGAGCCATATTATCTCCTTTCAACTATTACAACAGCCCCATCCGTAGATGAGGCTGTGTTTTTATATTCACTGAAATTTTATAGATCAATTACCAATTCTACTGGGCAGTGATCAGAGCCAAAGATTTGTTGATGAATCTTTGCTTCTTGAATCTTATCGTCAAGGCGCTTGGATGTGATGAAATAGTCAATTCTCCATCCTGTATTCCGCTCACGAGCTTTCCCCATGTAGGACCACCAGCTATATTCTTCAATAGCATCTGGGTATAGATAGCGGAATGTATCTGTGAAGCCAGATTCTAAAAGCTCTGTCATTTTTGCACGTTCTTCATCAGAGAAGCCTGCATTTTTACGGTTCGTCTTAGGGTTCTTAAGGTCGATTTCTTGGTGAGCTACGTTAAGGTCACCACAGAGGATTACTGGTTTTTTCTTATCTAATTCTAGCAAATAGTTACGGAATGCATCTTCCCAAGTCATACGATACTCAAGACGAGCTAATTCACGTTGGCTATTTGGCGTATAGCAACATACTAAATAGAAGTTTTCATATTCAGCAGTGATAACACGACCTTCTTGATCGTGCTCTTCAATGCCAATACCGTTAGTTACGGACAATGGTTTAATACGCGTAAATACAGCGGTACCACTGTAGCCTTTTTTTACAGCACTATTCCAGTATTGCTCATAACCTGGTAATTCCAAAGAAATCTGATCAGGTTGTAATTTTGTTTCTTGTAAGCAGAAAATATCTGCATCCAATTCGTTAAAGGACTCCATAAACCCTTTTGTTACAGCGGCGCGTAGGCCGTTTACATTCCAAGAAATTAATTTCAATTCTTACTCCTTATTCTAATAGGGCTTTTACAAGCTGATATACTTTGTGAAAGCCTCTATTTTAACCATTTTCTTATATTACAAAAATTTCCTTATGTATACTAGCAATCATAATAGTTTATATAGTGTAATACAGCTTAGCTAAACTAAACTAAACTAAACTTAACTATACTACAACTTAACTAAGCTATGAGTTACTACTTTTTGTGTTTCTTTGCATGTCTTGCTTCTGCACGAGCTTTTCGAGCATTCTCATTTGCTTTCAAGTCACTTTCACGTTTTTCACGGAAATAATTTGCCGCTGTAGACAAAACGAGAATCACCAATACAGTCACATTAAACATGCCTGGACCGAAGGTATAGATGTGATAACACAAATAGCCAAAAGCAACTATGGTTAGTAAATGTTTCAAAGTATTCATTTGGCCTCCTGTATTATCTTAATGTTTCTACACCAGTCTTAAGTGGGAAGCCATCATAGGTTACCCAGTCACTAGAGCTACCAACATATAAGGCAGATTCAAGACCTACCTCACTCATTGTTAAAAGCGCATTACAAGCAGTTACACCGGAACCGCAGTAGGTCACAACAGGTCTATTTTGGTAGATTTCATTATAATACTGAGCTTCTAAATCTTTTACAGACTTAGGACCATCTACGGTATAACCACTTTCATAAAAATGATTAACAGCACCAGGAATGTGACCAGTCATGCCATCCATCGTATCTACTTGAGACCCATCGTAACGGAACGGCGCACGAGCATCGATGATAACATGATCTCCGCTTTCACTAGCCTTGAGAACCTCATCACGACTCATAACCATATGCGTTTGTAATTCATAGTTGAAAACAGACGGTTCTGCAGGTAACGGAGTTGGTTCTTTAGTTAGAACATGACCTTCCTTAATCCAGCGTTCAACACCGCCAGACAATACGCGTACATCCGTTACACCCATGTAGCGCAACGTCCACCACAAGCGGCCCGCCAAGAAAAGCCAAGAGTCATATACAACAACCTTGGAATCACGAGTAATCCCGTAAGACTCAAAAGTATGAGCCAAACGCTCCATATCCGGCAATGGATGACGACCGCCATGCTCGCCCAAAGGACCTGTTAAATCCTTATTTAAATCCACCGCATAAGAGCCTTTAATATGACCTTTTTGATAATCTTGATAACCACGAACATCTAAAATAATGACCTCGTCGAGACAAGCTAATAATTCTTTAGGAGTGATAAAATTTGACATATGTACTCCTTTCATATAATTATATCGAAAAATACAAATCTGATAATATTATTATATAACGATATGTAACTATGGACAATGAATATCAAAATATAATTTGAACAATACTTATATATGTACAAATACGACTTTAATATTCAAAGTATCCTAATCAAAAATAAAGGGTACGTCTATATAACTATAGGCGTACCCTTATATATGTTAATGTAATTCAATTATAAAAGAAAAGAATTTCCACAACGTAAACATACATATGTATGCTCCCAGTCACGACGTAATACTGGATAAGTATCTCTATTCCAAACATATCGTTGATATGTTTTATATATTAACAACGCATATGCACCAAAATAAATAATTAGAGAAGCCTCATGCTTGCTTAGACCTGAGATCCAAAGCAACAATACGAGACCGAATTGAATTGCAATCCACCACTTTAAAATATATGTAGCAATTGATTTTTTCATTGGTGGTTTTGCCATCATAGAAAGTGCTGTTTGTTGCGTACCTACTGTATTACCAATACCAACACCAACTCGACCGCCGGCACCAATACCTACACCTGTAGTTACACCATTTACATTAGAAAAACCACCAGCATAAGCAATATTGTAACTTTGAATATTTTCTGATTGGCAGTATGGACATACGTATGCATTCTCACTCATAATTTTCTCTCCTATTGTATCTCAAATTATTATAATCGTTTATATCCTACTTACTGTTAATGAGAAAGTAATGAGAGTCACATTATTTTTAATGCTAAAAAAGCCTCTATCGTAGATAGAGACTTTCACAATTAAAATTTCACATTATAATATTTTTTAAATGCTTTTACTGAAATAACATATCCACTTGAAGTTGCATCAACTTTTTCTTTTTTAAATGCCTCAATTGAATCTCCGGAATATATTACATTTCCATTAAAGTCATAAATAGCACTAAATTTAAGGCTATTTACAACGCCTGAATCTTTTAACTTTGCTTTTTTTACGGTAGACTTAACCTTTTCTGAAGTATACGGTACTTTTGATAAATTATTCCTTTTTATTATACCTTCTATGGACTTATTATAATCGTAATCAGCTATAGCCTCGCCTTCAGCGATAAAGTTTTCTTTCTTATCAACTGTATACACCTTGAATTTTAATGTATATTTTGGCGGTTCATAAATAACATTCTGTACAGAATTCAAGTCTAGATAAATATCACTGCTACTATCATGACGTTCACGCCAAAACTGTGATGAGTTCTGTAATTCACCTAAAGAAATGGCAAATGTTGCACTGGAAATACAAACAAAAGCAACTGTTAAAGTAAATAGTCTAATAAGACGTAACAACATAACTTAACCTTTCTAAAATACTAAAAGAAAAGAGCTCTATATTAGAGCTCCTTTTTTAGATAGCATCAATCTTTTGAAGCTCATCACCTATACGTTTTACAATACCAGTCACTAGTGCATTGCCCATGAAGAACATACGCATACGATCAGATACTTCTACTACTTCACCTTTTGCGTTACGTTTATAACGAGTCCAGTCATCAGGGAAATCTTGTAAACGCTCAGCTTCGATTGGTGTAATAAGTCGATATTTACCATCAATTTTTAAAAGATGTGTAGATCGGTTAACACTTCCTTCAGAGGTAAGCATTGTACGCCCCGGTAGTTCAAGAGAGTCATATTCACTCATACCACCTTCAGAGAAGGTATAAGTATGTCCATTTGCTGCAGTCCGTGTAATTTTCTTAGGCCCACGAAGATATTTAAACCTCTCTAATTTTTCGCCATCAACATAATAATCTTCTGGTACTTGATTTTCTTTAACCACAATCTTTTTCATTGGGATTGGTTCTTCATCCCCTTTTGGTTCAGTTTCAATCGTATAATAGTACCCATTAGTCATAAGACCAGAGTTCCACATTTTACCATCAGAGAAGTTTGCAGATACCTCTGCAATATCTTCATCAAGCTTATTAGCATTAATACGTTTTTTAACAGCTTCATTTTTAACGGGGAACTGACGTCCAAAAAGACCATCTTTGAAGATATAAGGTGCATAACAATCTAAGCGAGCTTTTATATCAGCATCAACAGATAATGTAGCTTCATATTTAGTATGTAATCGTTTTCCCCACTTTGTATCATTTCTAAATACAAAGAAGAATACACGCCGTCTACGTTGAGCACGACCATAGTCAGCAGCATTAATAACACGCCACTCAACAGAATAGCCCAATTGGTTAAAAGCCGCTAGCATAATCGCAAAATCACGACCACGTTGGTTAGACGGAGCTTTCAACAATCGATCAACATTTTCTAAGACTAAATACTTAGGTTTAATGACCTCTGTAGCACGGATAATTTCCCAGAAAAGAACCCCTTTTTTACCTTCAATACCTAACTCATTCTTTTTGCTTCTTGCAACAGAATAATCTTGACATGGAAATCCGCCAACAATCATATCTACACCATTGGCTTTCATTTCCTCAAACTTTTCGTTAGGAATTAAAGCCACATCAGTTGGGATATGTTCCATATCAGGAAATCTATATAAACCTACTTCATAGGCATCTTGTGTCTTGCGAGATGGCTCATATTGGTTTGAATATAGTGTTTGAAAGACTTCTTTAGAAGAATTCTCTAAGCCTACTATAAAACCTCCAACACCATCAAACATGGAGAATATTTTCATTACCTTACCCCTTAATACATCAGTTTTACAGATCCTTATTATAGCAGAAATCTGAAAAAAGATCAAGATCAAATTTAGATATTATTTTGATATGGATTTTCTTACCTCTACGCCTTCAGGGGTAACTACCCAATAACTATTAGCTAAGTTAATTAAATCTTTACGCTTAACAACAATATTTAAAGGTTGTTCATAAAGCGTCTCAGGTAAGGTCAAAACCCATTGAGGATAGTTCTTTGCAATTAAAAGGTTTTCGTTAAACTTTAAATGCATCTTATTAAAATCAGGAATATCATCTAACGCGTTAATCAATGGATCCAATTGGTGTTCTAATTCTAAACGATTCACACCTCGTTTTTGCATCTTTTTACGCAATATATCAGATTTTTTCTCAAAAGTTTTAATATCTTTACTTCCCATAGCACGCATTATGAGCTTTTCTCTGGTCTTAACTTTAGGAATCGATATTACTTCCATTTTTAAAATATCCTCACATGATAAGTTATATTTGTTGGCATCAGATTTAATCCAAAGCCAACAAAGGAAGTAAGCATGAGTCTCTTTATATTTTTCGTTTGTAAGCCAGCCCCGTTTTAACTCTCCACCTTTCATATAGGAAACTTCAAATGCAAATGTTGTTAAAGGTTCATCACTCAAATTGTTCCTGGCATAATGTACGGCAGCCTTTTCATCAATATTAATGCATCTTACCTGTTCATCATTACCATCTTCAATTATATATATAATAGTATCGATACCTTTATGTTGTTGATCCAAGGTTGTATTAGAATTAAATGAATCAATTATACCTTCATCAACTAAATAACTATATAAATACTTTTGTAAAAATTCATTTACAGCTCTCTCACTTTTCAAATCACCTTTAAAGGTTGATTTTCTCTCTACCATAATCCCCTCAATTTAACTCTTTTACTATTTCTGCTATATACTCTTTATTTAACCAATAGCATTGTTTTGTTATATATTGTCCATCTGGAAGCTCTACTTGATCTTTGCCATCTCTGGCCTTAGGTCGAATATGACAAATGCCATTAAAGCTAGCACCTGGTAAATTATTAGATACGCCATTACGTACAGGAGTAAGCTGAACCCCTTCTTCCAATATGGATTTTGTTGTTGCCCAAAGATCTTTGAGCTCATGTTCTATAACAATTTCTGGCATATTCCACAGCATAATTCCTTTTAAATAAGGTTCTCTATTTTTATTTTCCTTCTCAGTTTCATCATATTGAAATACTACAAATAGATATTTTGTATACTCAAAATTTTCATAAAGTTGAGAGTCTTCCCATTCATCATTAACCCAACGATGAAAATCTATTTGTTCAAAGGACATGTGTTCCCTTGGGCTTCCAGTAGGCTCAAGTCGTATAGTTTTAAACTTAATATTTGCTTTACTAAACTCTCTAAGAGATTCTAATTTAGTTCCTTTTACGCCTAACACAGCGCTAATAAGGTTTGCATTAAAAGCCTTATTTTTAGTTACAGGAATATCTACGAGTTTTGCAATTTCAGATACTCGTTTACCAATATACGGCGCGAATCGTTCTTGTAACAATTGTAATGTTGTCTTACTTTTAAGTTCATCAGCATTAAAGAGTGATGGTATTAATTGTCTATCAATAACACGCCGAGCAAATGCAGACATGTAAGAACTTTTAAGAGAAAAGGCACGTTGTTTAGCTGGTATATTAGAAAATGGTTGTTTTCTTACGGACTTAGCATTAACCCCTTTAGTACACGCAGCCAAATACATTGTATCACCTTCTGAAATATTATGGGCCTCACCAGCTTTGATCTTATCTATAATAGTCTGCCAATCTTGTTTTATAATTTCTAAATCCACAGAATCAAAATTATGTAAAACAGACTTTATGATAGGGAAATCCTTTTTATCTAATCCATCGTTATATAAGTAAAATATAATCAATAAATTCTTATTTTTTTGCCAAAATGTTGACTCATAAAAGGAGTCTTTATAGTCTTCTTCATAGTTAATTATATTTAAAACTAATCGCTCTTTTGCAGAGAAATCGTTCTTTTTATTTTCTTTTATAGCAGTAACCTTTAGTTCTAATCCTAAATCAACAAAATCGGCCTCTGCCCTACTATTAACGGCCATTTTAAATAAGCCTTCTTCTAAAACCTGACCTATACCGCCCTTATTCCCCCGACTATCCAACCGATTATTTATATCAAATTCGCCTATCGTTCTACCTTCTGCAGATTGAGCTACACCTAATACTTCTTCAATGGAGTTATATACCTTATCCGTACTCATTAGAACCCCTCCCATCATATATACATAAATTATATCAAAGGTATTAAGAAATATACCAATTTTACTTTCACAGCCATATTCATCTATATATCGCGAATTATAAATATTAATATATGTTCACATCAAATAATTTCATCTATTCCTTATGATTCTCTGCTCTATACGTCTTTTTTGGGACGTAAGTTTATGATATAATGTAACTAATTACTCTAGGGGCGTGGTGCGCCCAAACGGATCCAATAAGAGTTAGTGTGTTTTCAAGGAGCGTGCGCAGTTGAAAAAGGGATACATCAAGTTAATAGCAGCTGTTGTGCTTGGCATTGCTATTATCGGTGGTGGGATCTACGGGGTGTATACACTCTTGTCATCCAATACAACGACAATTTTATATCGATCAACCGTTGACGACAAAATCAACGCTATCCGTCCTTACATTGTCGCATTAGACACATATAATTCGTATAGTGTAGCTTATGCTAACCAATTACAACCAACTCTTGAAGAGTTACGTAATGGGTCCCATAACACGACCATAACATTGCCAAAATATAAGGACCTTAAAACAGCTTTAGAGGCTGCAAAACAAGATAGTCCAACTCCATATGAAGATGTAAACCAATCAACTAATGATGTATTAGCAATACTAGATCAACTAATTCCTGTAGCAGATCAATTGCAAGCCTATTATGTTGAACGTCGCTTTGAAAAAGATAATTTCAAAGGTAGCGATGAGCTAGCTGCACAATATGTGCCTTTAGCTGAGCAATTCTATGCTACGTACAACGCGTTAGATTTAGCCTTAGATAATCGTAATAATGAGCTCTATACAGAGCGCATGAACGAGTATCAAGGTGAAAAACGTGAAAATGCAGTTAACTTCATTGAGTTAAATCTCATGACTGCCCAAACAATCGACCTTATCGATCCAGATGGAAATACGGATACCCAAAAGGTTGAAGCAAACTTACAACAAATTACACAACGCATTAATAAATTACAACCTGGTACAACATCAGAAACACAAAATGCAGTACGCGAGTACCAAGATTCTGTGAAAGAGTTTGTTGCAGAGGCTCGTAACTATATCATCATCAACTCTTCCTACGGCGAAGCTTATACACAACTATTTATTAAATATAACAAAATGGTTGGCAAAGCAAATGTCGTAAATATGGCAGAACTTGATGCAACAGAGCAAAAGAAAAAATAAGAACAATACAAAGAGGACCTACTTATACAGTAGGTCCTCTTTTTTATCCGTCTAATTCTGTTATTTGATTAGGCATTATATTTAAATCACTGAATACCGAGAAATAACTTACATTATTTACGCTTCAAATCTTTCGTAATGATGTAGTATTCTGATGGAGATATTTTAATACCATCAATCTGTTTATTTCCTACAATATTAATCTTAGGGTATCCAAGGAATAATGCTACTGAATCATCAAGCATCAACTGTTGTGCATTGATAACTGCATTTCTGCGTACCACAGGATCGTTAGCGCTTTCACCAAGAGCTAACAATTCATCGAAACGTGGATTGGAGAATCCAGAACCATTTGCCTCAGCACCGGTCCCCCAGTATTGTTTCAAGAACCATACAGGTTGGCCCGTATTAGCAGTAACTACACTAGAGATGAGCATATCGTAATCCCCAGATTGCGCCAATGTATCAATCACAGCGTAGTCTATGATTTTAATTTGTAAATCTACACCGATTTTTTTGTAGTCCGCTTGTAATGCCTCTGCATATAATGGCAATTCAGGACGAGATGTATAGGCATAGAAATCAAGCACTAGGTTTTCACCATCTTTATCTACAATCCCATCACCATTTGTATCAATATAACCTTCACGTTTAAGTAATTCTTTAGCGCGCTCTACATTATATTTATTAGGATCCCGCAATTGATTGAATCCATAATCAATGGACGGTGGCAATGGAGCCTTACCGGCAATAAAGGTATCCTTCATAAGGTTCTTTGCATAAGACTCACGATCCGCTCCGGCAATGAGGGCCGCTCGAAGATTAGCATTCTTAAGCTTGCCTTTTTGGCTCATCCGAACGAATACATCACGTAAGGATGATTCTTCATAAATAGTAAATTTCTTATCGTTTTGGAAGATACCATATTCGCCAGGTCCAATGCTAACGGCCATATCTACATCACCCGCTTGCAATGCCATAGCTCGTGTATTGGCATCGTTAATAGATGGAATTTCAACCTTAGCAAAGCCTGGCTTGCCATCCCAATAGTTATCATTCCTTGCGAGCTCAGCACGCTCTTTTGTAAATGATGTCACTACATAAGGACCAGTACCAATAGGACCTTCCTTCGCAATATCACGACCATTTGCCTCAGCAGTTACATCCATAACAAGGAATAATGGATCTCCCAACAAGTTTGGCAAATTATAATAAGGCTTATCGGTCTTAATTGTGAGCTCTTGACCATTAGCCGTCATTTCAGTGTAATTAAAGAATGATTTTGCCCGTTTACTCTTCGCAAAGGTTCGTTCCAAAGATGCCTTTACGGCCTCAGCAGTAAGAGCATTACCGTTAGAGAACTTAACCTTATCGTTGATGGTGAAAGTCCAAGTCAGCTTATCATCACTTTGTTTCCATGATGTTGCCAACCATGGTGTAGCATTCATATGGTCATCAAATTTTATGAGTGTTTCACCAACACCATATCGTACAACAGCCCAACTAAAATAGTTTTCTGTTGGTTCTAAGGTACCAGCAAAGCTAATGGCCCCTACTTTTAATATATCATTAGATGAATTGGATAATTGATTCATACAGCCTACAGTGCCAAGTACTGTCACACCAAGGGTCATACCAATCAGTAATGCCTTACGTAATCCTTTCATTCACATACCTATCCTTTCCCTATATATCTATATGTATACCACTTCATATGAGCATATTTAATTATACCCATAGGGGTATAATACTTAGTCAACTATACTATATATCTAGTGTTAACACAATCATTTTTGAGATAATTTTCGATATATTTATGTAGAGGAAAAAATTATCCGCATAATAAATAATAGATAATATAAAAATAGCAGTTAACCAAATGGCTAACTGCTATTTTATATAATCAAAATTTACGCTTTCCCAGCTTCTTCTAAGGTAAGTGGCTTATGATCTTTGCCAATTTCAAAGATAGAGCTCAATAGAACCTTTGTATAAGGATGTTTTGCATCTGCTAAATGGAATGCATCTAGCTCTTCAACGATAGCACCTTTATACATAACCACTACCTTATGACACATAGTACGAATGAACGCAATATCATGAGCGATAAATAGATATGTTAAATTTTTCTTCTTTTGTAAACGCGCTAGTAAATAGGCGATGGAGTCTTGTACAGACACGTCTAGAGCACTTGTTGCCTCATCTAGAACAAGAATTTCTGGTTCAAGTACAATGGCACGAGCAATGGCCACACGTTGACGTTGGCCGCCAGACATTTCATGAGGATAACGATGCATGAACTCGCGAGGTAGGTCTACCATTTCAAGATAGTCACCTGCGATTTGTTCTTCTTTTCCTTTTTCTAGAAGCCCAAAATTGTATAACGGTTCAAGGATAATATCCTTTACCTTCATACGAGGATTGAAGGCCGCAGATGGATCTTGGAATACCATTTGAATTTTCTTGCGGTATTCTTTCGTTTGCTCAGAGTTCATATGTTGAATCTCTACACCATCTACATAAATCTCGCCTTCCGTAATAGGCAGCATCTTCATAATCATACGAACCAAAGTCGTTTTACCAGAGCCAGATTCCCCTACAATCCCAAGGGACTCGCCTTTTTCTAAGGTGATATTAATACTCTTACATGCTTCGAGCTCACCACCAGTAGGAAGTGGGAATCGTTTACATACATTTTTTAATTCTACAGCGTAGTTAGTCAATGTAACGACCTCCTTCCAATGTTGGTACAGCATCTTTTAATTGCTTCGTATATTCGTTAGATGGGTTTTCCAAAATATCTTGCGGTGTGCCAGCATCAACAACACGACCCTTTTTCATAACAATAATATAGTCGGACATATAGGCCGCTACACCAAGGTTATGCGTAACCATTACGATAGCAGAATTATGCTCTTTAGCAAGTTCTAGCATTTGCATAACAACTTGTGATTGTGTTGTTACATCTAAAGCAGATGTAGGTTCATCACCAATTAATAACGCAGGATCCATTGCTAATGCCATAGCAATACCCACACGTTGGCGTTGACCACCGGATAACTCATGAGGATAACGGCGCAATATATCTGCTCCATTAGGAAGAGACACAGATTCTAATAACTCAATTGCTCGTCGATCACATTCATCATTGGTAATTTCTATATGAGATTTGAATAATTCTCTAAACTGTTTACCTATGCGAACTATTGGGTCTAAAGCACTACCACTATCTTGGAAAATCATGGCCATGTCTTTACCACGTATAGCTCTCCACTCTGACTTAGATAGGGTGCGAAGGTCTTGACCATTAAAGAGCATTGTACCATCTGTGACCTCACCACCTATAGGCAATAAACCCATGAGGGCCCGGATCACGGTAGTTTTACCGGATCCAGATTCCCCTACAATGGTCAATACCTTACCGCGTTCCAAGGTAAAGTTTACATCCATAACAGCAGGCACACCTTGGTACGCGATGTTAAGGTTCTCTACAGTTAGTATGTTTTCTGCCATTATAGCTCCTTATTATTTTGTAATTTTATTAGTAATCCAGTAGTAGTCACTTGGGTACATAACAGCACCTTTCAAGTAAGAACCAGTAACGATATTAGTTTTAGGGTAACCTAAGAATAATGCAGCACCATCATTCATCAATAATTGTTGAATTTGAATTGCATAGTCACGACGTTTTGCAGGATCAAATTCAGTTTCAGCAGCATCTAATAATTGGTCAACTTGTGGATTGGAGTAACCAGAACCGTTTTGAGGGTTGGAACCATCCACATTAGTATGCCAGTAGTTAGCTAAGAACCAGATTGGATCGCCTGTATTAGCAGTTACGATGTTGGAGATAAGCATATCATAGTCGCCATCTTGACCCATTTTATCAATCAAGTTATAGTCAACTGTTTTGATTTTCATGTCGATACCCACTTTTTTAAGGTCTGCTTGAACAGCTTCTGCATAAAGTGGTAATTCTGCACGAGAGTTATATACTACGAAGTTGAATGTTAATGGTTTGCCATCTTTATCAAGGATGCCGTCCCCATCAGTATCTTTCCAGCCATCTTCTGCTAATAATTGTTTAGAACGTTCAGGATTATACGCATTAGGATCTTTCAAATCTTTGAAGCCATAGTCCATGGATGGTGGAATTGGTGCGGAACCAGGAATGAATGTGCCTTTTAGCAATACATCGGCATAGTTTTTGCGATCTGTTGCGGAAATTACAGCTGCACGAACTTTGTCATCACCAAGAACACCTTTTTGGTTGATACGAGCCAATACTACGCGAAGAGATGCGATTTCATCAACCTTGAACTTATCGTTATTTTGGAATAAGCCCATTTCACCAGCACCGATGTTAACCGCCATATCAACATCACCAGATTGCAAGCTCATAGCACGCGTATTAGGATCGTCGATGGAAGGAATTTCTACAGTTTTAAATGGTACTGTACCATCCCAATAGTTTTCGTTAGCAGCCATCTCAGCACGTTCTTTTGTGAAAGATTTAACTACGTATGGACCTGTACCAATAGGACCTTCCTTCGCAAAGTTACGGCCATCTTTTTCAGATTGTACATCAACGATTAGGAATAACGGATCCGCTAAAAGGCCAGGCATATTAGGATATTCTTTTGTTGTATGAATAACTAATTGTTGACCATTAGCTTCCATAGAGTCATATTCGAAGAATGTTTTTGCACGATTGGATTTTTCAAAAGCCCGTTCGATAGATGCTTTAACTGCTGCAGCATCAACTTTTTTACCATTAGAGAATTTCACCTTATCATTGATTGTGAAAGTCCACGTTTTATGGTCTGGGGATACTTCCCATTTAGATGCAATCCATGGTTGAGGTTTCATTTGTTCGTCAAACTTAGCCAATGTTTCGCCTACACCATAGCGCATGACAACCCATGCGAAGAAGTTTTCTGTAGGTTCTAATGTGGATGCGAAGTTAGTTACACCAACTTTTAAAACATCCTTATTAGCAGCACCATTATTATCAGAGCCGCAACCAGCAATGAAGGAACCCATCATTACAATGCTAAGACCTGCTAAGAGGGCTTTTTTCCAAGATTTTTTCATGTAAAATCTCCTTGTACCATTACATATAAACATAAAACATACACATCATGACCACTACAATCTACAATAGTCATAATGGAAAAACCTTATTACCGCCTATTTATATAACAACTTTCACAACACAAGCTATAAATAAGCATCACACGTAACTAACCTTGGTTCTTAGGATCCACTACGTCCCGTAAGGAATCAGACCAAAGGTTAAAGATAGCAACTACGATAAGGATGGACATACCAGGGAATGCCATGAGCCAAGGGCTCGTTTGCAAATATTGGCGTCCTTCATTAAGCATAAGACCCCATTCTGGTGTTGGTGGTTGAGCACCAAAGCCAAGGAAGGAAAGACCTGCTACTTCAATCATGATAGCCCCAATATCAAGTGCCCCTGTTGTAACAACAAGAGGAAGGATATTGGGAATGATATGACGTCTTAGAATAGTCGTTGTAGAGGCCCCCATCATGACAGCCGCCGTTACATACTCTTCACCGCGAACTTTCAACGTCATAGACCGTACAAGACGAGCATATTTTGCCCAACCAACTACAGATAGCGCTATAATCGTATTCACAATGCTACCACCCAAAATACCAGCAATAGCAATGGCTAACACAACGCCTGGGAAGGATAACATAATATCTGCAAAACGCATGAGGACCATTTCGATTTTACCACCGAAATAACCAGCTACGGCACCGATAATAGTACCAATGCTTACCATGATAACAACGATACTGACACCCATAAACAAGGATAACTGTGTACCATAAATGATGCGAGACAATACATCACGACCAAGCTTATCTGTACCAAACCAATGTTGACTACTTGGCGCTTGTAATGCTTGACTCAGATTTGAGCTAAAAGCATCACCCGGAGCAAGCCATGGTGCAAATATAGCTATGAGAACTACCGCAATCATCAAGGCGCTATAGAAAGAGAACAATTTATGTTTTTGAATAAATTCTGCCATTATGCTCTCTCCCTTTTCAATCTAGGGTCTAATAGGATATATGACGCATCAACTAATGCGTTAATACACATATATGCTAAGGCAACCCACAACACAAAACCTTCGATCAATGGATAGTCGCGCATAGTAATGGCATATACTGCCATATTCCCAAGGCCAGGCCAGGAGAATACCATTTCAATAACTGCAACACCGCCTAATAACCAACCGATAACAACGCCTAGTATAGTGATGAGTGGTAATACTGCATTAGGCAAAATATGACCGAATAAAATTTTCATCTCACTCACACCACGAGCACGTGCGCCGATAACATAATCCTTTTGCATTTCTTCAAGAATAACGAGACGAACTTGGCGCATGTACTTGGACCCGACTACAACAGCTAATGTAACGGCTGGTAGAATTACACCGATAGGAGTTACACGAGAAGATGCAATAGGAACAAGTCCTAATTTAAGGCCAAAGATATAAATCAGTACAAGGCCTAACCAGAATGATGGCATAGACACGCCTACAAAGGAAGCAACGCGCAACAGATAGTCGATCCATTTGTTTCGATTTAAGGCGCTTATAATCCCTGCCGGCAATGCATAGAGCAATGTAAATACTAATGATGTACCTGCCAACATAACTGTCCCTGGCAAAGCCTCCAACATACGATCTACAACAGGCTTTTTAGCAGAGTAACTCATCCCTAAGTCACCTTGTGCAGCATTCACAACCCAGTTTGCATATTGCACTATAAACGGTTTATCTAACCCAAGCTGAGCTCGAGTTTCATCGATAAGCTCCTGAGATACAATTGTATCTGCCGTTTCTAGTAACATCGTTACTGGATCGCCTGGTGCTAAATAAGTGAGACAAAATGTTAAAAAAGTAATGCCAAACAGTGTAACAATGAATTGACCTAGCTGTTTAGCAAAGCGTTTGCCCATAGGCGCCTCCTCCTATACTCTCTAAATACTACAATAATCTAAATGAACAACTAATATGCTTATTTCACCCGATATAGCAGAGGTGCATATAGGAAAACAACAAAAAAGGTTAGTCCACCTGACTAACCTAAATTAAACACGGCATATACATGCCATGCCATCTAGAGCAGGCTTTCTGACTCATGATTCATCGCAACATTTCGGCCTTCCCAGTCTCCTAGTGACCCTATAATGAAACCTTGCTCCTCATTACAGCTATTTGCATAGTATGGGATTTCCACCCATTTTCCTCTTTTACGCTCGGTAATACCGACACTCATTAGTTTATTCATTTTTATCGATTATAAATATACTATATTAATATTATGTTTACAATACGCATACCCCTTAGGGGTATCATTATATTCAATAAAATCAATATAATTTTTATACTAATAAAAAATATCGATTAGTGATAATTGTCAATTTTATGTATAAACCCCTAAAAATACCTTTATATATATAATTTTTCAAGCATAGACTGTATATAGATGTATATATATTAAAAAATGTGATAATAAAGGGCCATATAATATTTCTTTATATAAAATAAGCATTTATTAATCTCCTCCTAATACGTATCCAGTAACTCAACGATCAAAGGATAAGTCTACCCAAAAAGCTGAACCCCATATACGGTTAAAATACATACAACGGTTTAAAATACATGTAACGATTTAAATTACATACAAAAAAGAGGCTATTACCTAGTAACAGCCTCTAATAAGACGAGAGATATTCAGTTAATCGATACTTTGTTGTAAGCGGTGCGCTTTGCGTGTAGTCCACGCTTTACGCAAAACATAGATCACGAAACCGATGCTTACCGCTACTGCACTACCTACCATAGCATCAAAGCCACATGCGTAAATTGCATATAAACAGTAGATAACGCCTGCGCCGAACACGTAGTTGGAACGTTTAATACGGCTTTCAGCTACACCAGCCATACGCATCATTGTAGGTACTGCCAAGATGCACAATACATACGGTACTACGTTAGTTACAACCGCTAAGTTTACTAAGATTTCAAATTGCTCACGTAAGGAGTCGCTAGCAGTGAACAAAGTAAGTAATGTTTCAACAGCGAGTAAAATGAATACGCCACGAACAGGAGCATCTTTGCTATTTACACGAGCAAATACTTTAGGGAAGTAACCATTTTCCGCTGCGCTTTTGAATACGCGAGACAATGTGAATTGCCAGCAAAGCAAAGCGCCAAAGCAAGAAATAACCATTGCAGCCATAACGATGTCTGCAATTGTATCATTAAACATGTATACAAATGTCAAACCAAATGGTGCATTAGAATTTAACAAGTCAATGTTAGGCACGATACCTGCCATAACATTCGTGGACAAGATGTAAACCACTGCCACTGCTAATGTACCTGCCACAGTAGCGATAGGTACGTTTTTCTTTGGATTCTCAACAGCATCTGCATTAGCCGCTGCGGACTCAAATCCTAGGAAGCCCCACAAAGTGAGGGAAATGGATTGTTTTACTGCATCGTAAAACGGAAGATCATTTGGGTTCCAAGCCGCCCAATAAATAGACGGATCAAACCAATACCAGCCGATTGTACCAATTAATAAAACCGGCACAATAGAGCCCCAAATAGTCATGTTGCTGAGTCGACCTGTGAAGCGATTACCACGGAAGTTCAAAATCGCTGCAAACCACAAAAGCACAATTGTTACTTGGCTTGTTTGTGTTGCATTAAGGTCAACACCAAAGAAAGCTGCGCCATAACCTACGGCAGATACCGCGATGGCGATATTAGCAATGATGAGAGATATGCTGTAAGCATAGCTCGCCATAAAATGTCCAGTTTTACCGAAGCGGTGTTCTGCATAACCGCCCATGCCCCCTCTAATCTGAGAGAACATACCCGCTTGAGCAAAAATATACGCTAACAGAAGCGCACCCACAGCTGTTACGAGCCAAGATAAAACTGAAATAGTACCAACTTGAGCCAAATTAGTTGGTAACATAATGATCCCAGCTCCTAGCATATTGGCTGCTACCATTGTGGTTAGCTGGAATACAGACATTTTTTTAGCGGTGGTTTTCATGTATCAATCCCCTTTCAAAAGGTGAATTTTTTCTCGTCCATAATTCACTTAAATATAATATACCGCTAAGTAAATTCAGTTCGTGCTGTGATGGGCTTGAATGTGAATTTACCGTTGTTATTCTTATTACGAATTAAATAATAACACCTATGAACCCAAAATGAAAGTACTTTATTGGCGGACAAGCATTATTACACGAATTGAATAAATTATAGTTAATTTATCATCTAAAACGAACAGAACTCATTTTAACAATGACAGGGTGTATTTTTACCCCATTTTATTCTGTGTATATATGTGATTTTTACTATCTATCATGGTTATAGTGTCCTAGTACAAGACTATTGTTTTTGCGCAGTCCACTGTATGCGTACATAAATTTACACCATTTTAATAGTAATTTATCAATTAGAATAACTCTTTTCTAGAAATTATCTATCATTCAAATAAAAAATCGATATACACATAAGCTTAAAGGTTAATATAAAGCACTTTAACATAAGACTTATATGTATATCGATCTTAAATTTTCAATGTCACAAGAGTAACTATTACTTTGAATGTTACTCTTGTACAGGATGTAGCCCTAAATCAAAACATTAGGCTTACTAAAGCAATTATGCTTGCACAGATTCTACAATTGCTTTCCACTGAGCAATTTGTTTTTCTTCTCCAGCGATAACAGCTTTACCATTGCTACGTTGTCTTTCCACACATTCTGGAGCAGTACCAGAATAGTTATTACGACCAGCTACGCAAGCTTCGATGGAAATGGCATCAAGGATATCTACATCAAAATGATGTGAGATAGCTTTGAAGTCCTCAACGGATAAATCAAGCAATACACAACCTTTTTCAATGCAATGATGTACAGCATTACCTACGATTTCATGAGCTTCACGGAATGGAACGCCTTTTTTCGCAAGGTAATCGGCCATATCTGTAGCATTAGAGAAGTCATCATCGAGGACAGCTTTCATATGCGCCCCATTGACCTTCATACCACGGACCATAGCCGCATTAATGGACAATGCAAAGTGTACTGTATCGATAGCATCAAAAATGCCCTCTTTATCCTCTTGCATATCTTTATTATATGTAAGTGGCAAGCCTTTTAATGTAGTTAATAAACCTAACAAGTGGCCATAGGTACGACCTGTTTTACCACGAACGAGTTCACATACGTCAGGATTTTTCTTTTGTGGCATAATGCTAGAGCCTGTGCAATGAGCATCATCAAGTTCAATGAAGTTAAACTCATTGGTAGACCACAAAATCAATTCTTCGCTAAGACGGCTCAAATGCATCATCACAAGAGATGCAAAGGACAAGAATTCAACTACATAGTCACGGTCAGATACGGCATCCATACTATTTTCGTAAATACGAGAGAAGCCGAGTAGCTTTTGCGTATAGGTTTGATCAATACCGTACGTAGAACCAGCTAAGGCCCCTGCACCAAGTGGCATGATGTCTGCGTGTTTGAAGACCATCAACAAACGGTCAAAGTCGCGCTCTAGCATAGAGAAGTATGCCATCATATGATGACCAAACAATACAGGTTGAGCCCGTTGTAAATGCGTATAGCCAGGCATGATAACATCGCTGTATTTTTCAGCCGTTTCTATGAGAGCTTTTTGCATATCTACGATAAGCTCGCCCATTTCTACTACGGCTTTACGCACGTACATGTGCAAATCTACTGCGCATTGGTCATTACGGCTACGGCCGGTATGTAAGCGGCCACCGGCTTCACCAATATCATCTGTTAGGCGCTTTTCAATATTCATATGAATATCTTCAAGAGCCACGGAGAATGGGAACTCCCCTTTATCGATTTGGCCTTTTATCTTTGTTAAGCCCTCAACAATAGCGTCCCGATCTGCGTCGGAGATAATATTTTGTTTTGCTAGCATAGTCGCATGTGCTTTACTGCCTGCAATATCTTCGGCGTACATCCGCGCATCAAAAGCGATAGAGGATGTAAAATCCTCTACCGCTTTATCAGTGCCTTTTGTGAAACGCCCGCCCCACAATTTAGCCATTATTTACCTGCCTTTTCTTTCATTAATGCATTAATTTTAAGAGGTAAACCGAACAAGTTGATGAAACCAGCCGCATCAGCTTGGTTGTATACATCATCTTCTTCGAATGTTACGAAATCTTCGCTGTACAAGGAGTATGGAGAAGTTGCACCAGCAGAGATAATGTTGCCTTTGTACAATTTAAGTTTTACTTCACCAGTTACAGTTTTTTGAGTTTCATCAACGAATGCTTGCAAAGCGTTCATCAATGGTGCGAACCACATGCCATCGTATACAAGTTCAGCGTATTTGTTAGCAATAAGTTCTTTGTAGTGGTATGTAGCTCTGTCGAGGCAAAGGTATTCAAGTTCTCTGTGAGCATACATGATGATGGATCCACCTGGATTTTCATAAACGCCACGGGATTTCATGCCTACTAATCTATTTTCAACGATATCTACAACGCCTACGCCATAGTGTGCACCGATTTCGTTGAGTTTTTCTAATAATTGTAATGGAGTACCTTCTTGGCCATCTACTGCTACAGGTACGCCATCTTTGAAGGATACAGTTACATAACCAGCTTCATCTGGAGCTTGTTCAGGAGTATGTGTTACCAAGTACACATCATCTTTAGGAGCATTTGCTGGATTTTCAAGATCGCCGCCTTCATGGGACAAATGCCATACGTTTTGGTCCATGGAATATGGATGAGATTTTGTAGCTACTACTGGAATGTCGTGCTTAGCAGCATACTCCATGCAGTCAGTTCTAGATTTCAAATCCCACTCTCTCCAAGGAGCGATGATTTTCATATTAGGAGCCAATGCTTTGATAGCAAGTTCGAAACGAACTTGGTCATTACCTTTACCAGTTGCACCGTGAGCGATAGCATCAGCGCCTTCTTTTTTAGCAATATCTACAAGGATTTTACCGATTAAAGGTCTAGCGAAGGATGTACCTAATAAATATTTGCCTTCATAAACTGCACCAGCTTTTACTGTTGGCCACACATAATCTTTTACGAACTCTTCTTTAGCGTCAACAATATACGCTTTAGAAGCACCAGATTTGATTGCTTTTTTCTCAACTGCATCATAATCCTCAGGTTGACCCAAGTCTACGCATACGGCGATAACTTCAGCGCCATAATTTTCTTTTAACCAAGGAATGATAACGGATGTGTCTAAACCACCAGAATATGCGAGTACTACTTTATTTGCTTTACCCATGATAACACCTCATAAAAAACTTACTATGTATTTTAACTCATATAATCAATATTATATCAGATAATTGTGAAAGCACCGTGGCATCTAGCTCAATGGTCATTCCCTCTTTCTGACAAAAAATAGTATACACCTGTATAATTATAAATGCAAGTATTATTTTTATTCAATTTAATAATATATTTCGGAACGTAACTATTTATCATAAAAAAATCTCTGTTAGCCAATTACCAATCAACTAACAGAGATGTTACTATACTTATTTAATTATTCGTCCACAAGGCCCAAGTCTTGTTTGTATGCATAATCAGCTTCGGCTTGTGTAATCATACCTTGGTCTACCATTTGTTCGAGCACCAGTTTTTGTCGTGCCTTAGCTCCTTTATAATTCGTATAAGGATCTAAGTAAGATGGTGCGTTAGGCAAGGCTGCGAGCATAGCGCTTTGACCTAATGTCAATCGGCTCGGGCTTGTCCCAAAGTAGCCATGTGCTGCTTCGTAGATACCGTAGTAATTATGACCATAATATACGGTATTTAAATACATGGTGAGAATTTCTTCCTTCGTGTAGTAATGTTCCATTTCACTCGCCAAGATTGCTTCTTCTATCTTACGGCTCATAATGCGTTTTGATGAAAGGAAGAGATTTTTTACGACTTGTTGTGTTATGGTGCTGCCGCCCTCTACAGTTTCACCAGCGATGGTATTCGTATAAAAGGCGCGAATGATACCAAGTACATCTATAGCACCATGCTTATAATATCGCTTATCCTCTATGGCGATGAGTGCATTCTTTGTATATTCTGGAATGACATCTCCCTTTACCCAATGTTCTTTAGAAACACGTTGGTTCAGTGCCGTCTCTACCTTTTCTTTAAAGGTAAATAATCGTATAATACGATCTGTGCGACTAAGGGTATCTTCACCTTGTTCTATGCGTTTTTCAACAGTTGTATGCGCGTTACTTTCACGATCTGTACCTTGAACCCTATGGTATCCATCATATATAAACACGGCCAGTATCATAACTAACACAAATACCACTAGGTTCCGAAGGTAGCGAAACACTTTCATTGCTTTCACCTATTTCATAAAGGCCCGTAGTATATACCTATAGACAAATTTAAATTCTATATGCATTACAGTACCTTATATACATATACAAACACATTGTGTATTAAATGTATTGTATCACATCAATTAAGAAGAAGATATATATTACAAGGTCTAAATAGATGTGTATAATATAAAATACATGCCATGCTATTTTAAAAGTATATATTTAAATGTACCTTTGAATACAGATATTCACATACATCCATATACAATATAAATCTATATATGTAGATTTAATGCATATTAGGTATACTTATTAAGTTGTATTACAAACTTTACATGGAGTATAATAATAAGGATGATAAAAAACATGCCCATTGGAGGAGTATTATGAAACAATGTATGGATTCAGAAAATCTACATCGTCGATTGCGTAAAATCCTTGGTCAAGTGCAAGCTATTGATCGAATGATTGAAGAAGACATTCCATGCGAAGATGTGTTGAGCCAAATTAATGCAGCTAAGTCTGCACTACATAAAGTAGGTCAAGTAGTCCTTGAAGGGCATATCAACCACTGCGTACGAGATGGTATCGAACACGGTGACGTAGAAAAAACCATTAGCGACTTTACAAAGGCTGTAGAGCGCTTTGCAAACATGGGAAAATAAAGAAGAGGCTAAACCGCCTCTTCTTTTTTTACTTGAAACTACACGCTAATAGTTTTGTAAATTCGCCATATTAAATTAAAGGTAACATTTAATCAAATCAACCAAAACATAAAACATATACAAAAATCATATACATAAAACATATAGATCAACAAAAAAGGACTCTACATTCGTAGAGTCCTTTGTATTACCACATTGTATTAGTCGTGGTTAGTTGTTAAGAATTCGCTTAATGCAGCAAGTGCATCGTCTTCGTCAGCACCGTCAGCTGTCAATGTAACGGATGTACCTTTTGTAGCGCCCAAAGTCAATACAGTTAAGATGGATTTAGCATCAGCTGTTTTGCCGTTAGCAGCGATTGTCAATTTGGAAGCATATTTAGCAGCCAATTGTGTGAAAGCTGTAGCAGGACGAGCATGTAAACCAGATTCGTTAGTAATTTCTACTGTTAATTCTTTCATGATAACCTCTTTCTATCTCGATAGGCTGTGCCTATCCCATACGTTCTAATAGATATATTGTATCAATTTCAAGCATTTCAATTCAAGTATATTGAAAGTTATTTGCTATACAACAGAATTATAGTAAGCCTTTTTCAGCTAATACAGATTTAGCATATTCTGTAATTTCTTCAGCTGTATCCATGGAAAGTGCTTTATTAGCCACCTCTTCACATTCTGCTTTAGAAACAGAGCGCAAGATTTTCTTAATAAGTGGTATAGAAGATGCTGTCATGGAGAATTCATCAAGACCCAAGCCTAATAAGATCATGGTAGCCACAGGGTCACTAGCGAGTTCACCACACATGCCTGTAAATTTACCTTGTTCATGGCTCGCATCGATAACATGCTTAATAAGACGTAATACGCCTGGATGCAATGGTTGATATAGAGCGCCAATAGATTCGTTCATACGATCTACTGCCAATGTGTATTGACATAAATCGTTGGTACCAATACTGAAGAAGTCTACGTATTTAGCTAAAATTGGAGAAATAACAGCAGCTGCTGGTACTTCAATCATAATACCAACCTTGATATCCTTGTTGAATTCTTTGCCTTCAGCTGTAAGTTCTGCCTTACATTCTTCAAGCATAGCATTCGCTTGTTTCACTTCTTCTACGGAAGCAATCATAGGGTACATGATGTGAATATCGCCAAAGGCACTAGCACGCAATAACGCACGCAATTGTACTTTGAAGATATCTGGGCGGTTCAAGGAAATACGAATTGCACGGTAACCAAGGAATGGATTCATTTCAGTTGGCAAATCAAGGCACTTCAACTCCTTGTCACCACCAATATCCATGGTACGAATGATAACAGGTTGTCCCTGCATATCTTCTGCAACCTTTTTGTATTCTTCAAACTGCACATCTTCTGCTGGCAATTCGTCGTTTTCCATGTACAAGAATTCTGTACGATATAAGCCGATACCTTGTGCGCCCATTGTAAGAGCATGTTTAGCATCTTTAGACTTACCGATATTGCCAAATAATTCTACATGATGACCATCTGTAGTCTTAGCTTCAAGATTGGCAGATTCGCGCAAGCGTTTTAATTCCTCTTGGTATGCAGTAGCTTGATTTGTATATTCAGCCCAATCCGCATCAGATGGATTTGTTTCGACAACACCATCTGTACCAAGTACAACAGCTTTCTCGCCATCTACGAAGCCTTCAATATCACCAACGCCCATAACGGCAGGGATTTCTAAGGTACGTGCCATGATAGCCGCATGAGATGTAGGGCCACCAGCAGCTGTTACAATGCCTTTTACCACATTTTTATCTAGAGAAGCCGTATCGGATGGTGCTAAATCATGAGCTACTAAGATAACCTCCCCAGAAATATGGGATAAGCCACGAGGGTTCATACCTAACATGTTGCGCATCAAACGATCACCGATATCTTTGATATCTGCGCCGCGTTCGCGCATGTATGGATCTTCCATACCGAGGAAGATATTGGCAAAGGTTTCAATGGTTTGAGCTGTAGCCGCTACAACATTAGTATGGCTAGACTCAACGAGGGATTTAATACCATCAGATAAAGATGGGTCTTGAGCAATTTGCATATGTGCTTCAAAAATAGCCGCCTCTTCAGGGCCCATTTCTTTCAAAGCCTTTTGACGGATTGTATCCAATTGTTTTAAGGTAGATGCCATAGCAGCAGCAAACTTACCAATTTCCGCTTCTACCTGATCCTCTGCTACAGTGTAATCAGGAATGACAATTTCCTCTTGAATATATCTATATACATTGCCTACTGCAACGCCACGAGATCCAGAAATCCCTTGAATTCGCATATGTGTTCCTCTTTCTATTACGATAAACTACATTACTCTTTATTTTATCATTTCTACGGTAAACAATAAAGTAATAGAGCCCTATATATCCGCCTTTCAGGTTGTCCCACGTGGGTTAATTTTTAACTCATGTTCATATTTCTCAACCGTCTTAATACGTACTATAACAAGTACTTTAAAAGGAGGTCATTTTTTGCTTGTTTTTACTTTAATTTTATAAAGTTACACCCCATAATTGAAAGCTATTTATGATATAATAATATAGAATATATAATATTATACATATGAGACTTTCACGGGCTTCATGGTGAAAGTCTTACTTATTGATAGGAGACTTTATGAAATTAACTAAAATGCATGGTCTTGGCAATGATTTTATCCTCTTTGCCGACCCTCAAGGTGCCAACAAAGACTATACTGATTTAGCCATTCGCCTTTGTGATCGCCGTACCGGTATTGGTGCTGATGGTTTAGTCATTGTTGTACCATCTGACACATGTGATGTGCGCATGCGCATCATCAACTCCGATGGTAGTGAAGCTGAAATGTGTGGCAATGGTATTCGATGCTTTGCCAAATACGCTTACGAACACGGAGAAATTACAAAAGAAACTTTCACCATCGAAACATTAGCAGGTGTTATGAAGCCAACCTTAACCATCGAAAATGGTGTGGTTACACTCGTCACAGTAGATATGGGTAAACCATTCTTTAACAGTAAAGATGTGCCTATGAATGTAGACATGGATAAGGTCATCGACGTAGACATCGATGTAAATGGCGAAACTGTAACAGTGAGCTCCGTATTGCTCGGTGTACCGCACACAGAGGTTTACGTAGAAGACATTACAAATGCCCCTGTTACGACACAAGGCCCAATCCTTGAAAAACACGATGCATTCCCATCCAATACAAATGTTAACTATATTGAGGTAGTGAACGACAAACACATTAAGGTTCGCACATGGGAACGCGGTGCTGGTGCTACATTAGCATGTGGTACAGGCTCTTGTGCCTCTGCCGTTATGTCCTTCGAAAAAGGCTTAACAGGTCGCGAAGTAGACGTAGAACTTTACTTAGGAACATTGCATATTTCATACTTGGAGGATGGCACGGTGCTCATGACAGGCCCTGCTGAGGAAGTCTTCGAAACAGAACTTCCTATCGATTAAGATGAAGTGGTTACAACTCATATTAAATGCGTTTCTAAAGTATCAACAAGGCCGTTCACTGATGCCGAAAAATACAGAGCCCCTCTTAGGCTTACTCCTATCCATACTCGTCATCATCATCGCCGTAGCCAATAGCATTGCCATCGGTTACGCCTTGATTGTAGTATGGTGCATTATGGCTTATGTGTTCTACCGCAAAGGGTACCAACCAAAGGAACTACTAAACCTATCATGGACAGGTGCTAAAACATCTATTGTGGTGATGCAAATATTCCTGCTCATCGGTTGGCTCATCGCCATGTGGCAAGCGGCAGGTATTATACCTATGATTATCGCCACAGGCATCGACTTGATTGATCCTTCTATCTTTATCGCTTGTGCCTTTTTATTAACCGCACTAGTGAGCATGCTGTTAGGAACTGCCCTTGGCACTGTGGGTACCATAGGTATTGTACTCATTACGATGGCAAAAGCCGGTAACATTCCTGAAAATATTGTAGCAGGCGCCATCATTGCTGGTGCTTACTTTGGTGATCGGAACGGTCCTTTATCATCTAGCGCCTCTCTCGTAGCGGCCTTAACGCATACAAAGGTATCGACCAATATCCCTATTATGTTTAAGGATGGTCTACCAGCACTTGTTATTTCTACAGTGCTCTACCTAATACTATCGCAGTGGTTCCCTCTCAACTATACAAATAGCTTACTGTCTGATACGATTCACTTTGTGTTCAACATCGATTGGACCTTATGGATTCCAGTGATCATCGTCATTGGTCTATTGCCTTTGAAAGTATCTATCCGTTGGCCTATCGGCCTTAGTGCATTAGCAGCGGCAATTTTGGCTTATACCAATCAGGGAGCTACACTTTCTGATTTAGGCTGGTATACCTTAACAGGCTTTGAACTACCACATTATAATCCACTAGCAGATATCATTCACGGCGGTGGCTTACAAACAATGTTCATCCCTACCCTTTCCATTTTTATGGCCACTGCCATTTCTGGCATGCTCGAAGGGGTTGGTTTCTGGAATGATGTAAGACAACTATTAGAACGAGCTAAAACGCGTAGCGATGTATTTGCTGCTAATGTAGGTCTCGCCTTTTTAACAGGTGCTGTAGGTTGTAGTCAAGCTATTGCGGTTGTGATGACCCATTCTATTATGCGTATTACGTACGCACAACGAGGCATCCAAGACGAAGATGTGATGCTCGACTTTGAAAACAGCGGCATCGTCATTGCCCCCTTACTACCATGGAACATCGCCGCTTATGTACCTGTAGTTATGATGGGTACTAGTACAGCTGGCTATGTACCATTCGCCTTCTTCCTATACCTCGTACCGCTCCTATACTGGTTACGACTACGGAAGCAAGATCAACCAATCATAGGCTAATTTATTTATCTTAAAGGGGAATTTGTATGATTTACACCATTACCTTTAACCCAGCCCTCGATTATATTGTACGTCTTGATCAACTCAAGACAGGCACCATTAATCGCACCACCCAAGAGTACATTCTCGGTGGCGGCAAGGGTATCAACGTATCCATCGTGCTCAACAATCTCGGTATGAATACAACGGCACTCGGATTCATCGCCGGTTTCACAGGGGAAGAAATCGTAACACAACTGAACCAATTCGGTGTGAAAGAAGATTTCATCCGTCTTCGCGAAGGTTTAACCCGTATCAATGTTAAGGTGAAAGCCTCTAACGAAGAAACAGAAATTAACGGCCGTGGCCCTATCATCGCAGACGACGAACTAGAAGCACTCTACAAACAACTCGATGCATTGACAGAACAGGATACATTGATCCTTGCAGGCAGCATTCCTTCCAGCTTACCAAGCGATATGTACGAACTCATTATGGAGCGCTTACAACATAAAAATATTCGCATTGTCGTAGATGCTACGAAAGACTTGCTCACACGGGTCTTGCCATATAAACCGTTCTTAATTAAACCAAATAATCACGAGCTTAGCGAAATATTTGGTCGTACCCTTTCCACAAAGGATGACCTCGTAGAGGCAGCTAAGGCATTACAAGAGAAAGGCGCACAACATGTGCTCATCTCCATGGCTGGTGATGGAGCTATCTTGGTCGCTGCTGACGGTACTGTATATACGAGCCCAGCCCCTAAGGGTACACTCGTAAACTCCGTAGGCGCTGGCGATTCCATGGTGGCTGGCTTTATTACAGGCTTTGAAAAAACAGGCGACCTACAAGAGGCGCTCTACTGGGGCATCTCCAGTGGCTCTGCCTCCGCTTACTCTGAAAATCTCGCTACGCTAGCAGAAGTAGAAGCACTACTTTCACAAGTACGAGTTAACTAGTTTTCTATTTTATGTGCATCAAGGAGTACATATATGCAAATCACTGATTTATTAAAACCTCAATCCGTCCTGCTAAATGCAGATCCTGTCACAAAGGCTGACGCTATTTATACCTTAGGCGAGTTAATGGAAAAAGGTGGCAACCTCATCGATAAAGGTGAGTACTTAGCAGCCGTTTTCGCTCGTGAAGAATCTGGCTCCACAGGCCTTGGCGACGGCATTGCTACACCACATGCTAAATCCGCAGGCGTAAAAGAAGCAGGCCTAGCAGCTATGGTTGTGCCTCACGGCGTAGACTTCGAAGCACTCGACGGTCAACCATCTCGTTTATTCTTCATGATTGCAGCTCCAGAAGGCGCCGCTGACACTCATGTAGAGGTATTGAGCCAATTAGCTATGATGGTTATCGATCCAGATTTCAAAGAGGCCCTCATCGCTGCTCCAACTGTTGAACGTTTTTTGGAACTGGTAACAGCGAAAGAACAAGGCAACTTTGATCCATCCGTTGAAGGTTTCATTAAAACCGCAGAACCCCAAGCAGAGGAAACTGAAACAGCTGACACTAACACAGCAACTGTACCGGCTGGAACGGCTGCAGCAGTTGAAAAGATCACTGTAGATAACCCACATTACGACGTATTAGCCGTAACTGGTTGCCCTACAGGTATCGCACATACTTACATGGCTGCGGAATCCTTAGAGCGGAAAGCTAAAGAAATGGGCATTTCCTTAAAAGTAGAAAAGAATGGTGCGTCTGGCGTAAAAGATGCTCTTACAGCAGAAGAAATCCAACATGCAAAATGCATTATCGTCGCTTCTGACCGCCAAGTAGAAATGGCTCGCTTCGATGGCAAGCCTATGATCCAAACAAAGGTAGCTAATGGCATCAATAAAGCAGAAGAATTATTGCGTGAAGCTACAGCTGGAACAGCACCTGTATATCATGCATCTACTGCTGACCGCGAATCCGCTGAAATCGCTGCTAGCGCCTCTGACAGTGTAGGCCGTCAAATCTACAAACACTTGATGAACGGTGTATCTCACATGTTGCCATTCGTTATCGGTGGCGGTATCTTGATTGCCCTTGCATTCTTATTCGATACATTTGATCCTGCAAACCCTAAAAACTTCGGTTCCGGCACACCTTTATCTGGCTTCTTAATGCAAATTGGTGGTGCATCCTTCGGCTTCATGTTACCAGTATTAGCTGGTTACATCGCTATGAGTATTGCTGACCGCCCAGGTCTTGTAGCTGGTTTCGTTGGTGGCTTATTAGCTAACCAAGGTGGCTCTGGTTTCCTTGGCGCATTGATTGCCGGCTTTGCTGCAGGTTATTTAGTATTATTAGTTAAGAAATTAGTATCTGGTTTGCCTCAAGCATTAGAAGGTACAAAACCAGTTCTCTTCTATCCTGTACTCGGTGTATTATTCATCGGTCTTGCTATTACCTTCGTAATTAACCCTCCTGTATCCGCACTTAACCACTGGTTAATGGACTCCTTACAATCCATGGGCACTACTAGCCGCGTATTGTTAGGCCTCATCTTTGGCGCTATGATGTCCGTTGATATGGGCGGTCCTGTAAACAAGGCTGCTTACGTTATCGGTACAGGTGCACTTGCGACTGGCGAATACGGTATCATGGCTGCGGTAATGGCGGGTGGTATGGTTCCACCATTGGCAATCGCTCTTTGTACTACATTCTTCCCTAGCCGCTTCACAGAGGCTGAACGCAAATCTGGTATCACAAACTACATCATGGGTCTTTCCTTCATCACAGAAGGGGCTATCCCATTTGCAGCAGCTGATCCAGTGCGTGTATTGCCAGCTTGCATCATCGGTGCTGGTACAGCTGGTGCGTTGTCCATGTTCTTCGAATGTACACTACGCGCTCCACATGGCGGTATCTTTGTAGTACCAACAATCGGTAACCCACTTCTTTACCTTGCATCCATTGCAATCGGCTCCGTTATCGCTTGCATCATCTTGGCACTATTAAAACCAAGCTTGAAGAAATAGATAGTGAAAGCTAGTAGAATACTGGTACATATAGCAAAAACGCACATATGCTAAATAAATACATATAGTAAAAGGACTAGAACTCCTAGAGTTCTAGTCCTTTTCTTATGTAACACTATCGGATTACATCATCATAAAATACGCCAAATACTTTCTTGAAAACACGATTTGCAACATGATAGCTTTCAAAATCAAAGTCTGTAGGTGTTAAGAAGGTTACATGTACATATAATAAAAACTACTTCAAATCATTAAAGGCTATAAGTAACATTCTATGTACTTTAAATTTATTTATATTTTCCTAAACTCATCTTCTTTACATTCACCCAGTATTCATCTATATTTTCATAAATTGTACAAATATATCGATTTATGTTAAACTATATAAATATAAATAAATTTTAAAATTATAAATTATTATTTGAAATCTAGTTCGGAGAGTAATTCATGAAATCATCTAGGAAACGTAAGGTTACCGCTGCATTTTTTGCAGCTGCAGCGTTGGGTGGTGTTGCCCACGCAGCCCCTACCCTCAACATGAATGATTTGGTAGGTTCGAACACTACCACTGAATCAACGACACAAGGTACTACAAATGTAGCAACCCCAGTCGTGCGACCTATGGCAACTCAGCCTATCCCTGCAACTGCTCAACCAATAGTTGTTGCACCACAACAGGCAGTCGTAAGACCTGTACAAGTACAACCAATGGCTCCAGTTCGCATCGCAACACCTCAAATGGTTCCTACACAATCACAACCTGTAATGCAAACACAACAAGTTATGCAACCAAGTGCTACTCCACAAACGCCTCCAAAGGTAACACCTTTAATTCCCCGTGTACGTCCAGTACCGGTAAACGATATAGCAAAAGCTTTATCTGATCAACAAAGAGCCGTTTCACAGCCACAATATGTTGTTAATAAACAAACTAATGCTGTAATGGAACCAACATTGGCTATGCACAGCTTGATGAATGTACAACGTAAAACAGAACCTGTTACAGTACAAAAACAAGTTGATGGCAAACAGCAAGTACAAACGACGCAAGTGGTACGTACGCCTGTAATGGTCCAACAAGAATCTACAACACCTTTAGTGATTGCTAATACAACTCAAACTAAAGCCGTTGTAGCCAAACAAAGATTAACTATTCGCGATATTCAACGTGCAGAACGTGAAAGATTAGCTCAACTAGCAGCCGAAGAGGCGGCACAACAATCAGGTGCAAATCAAGTTGATCAACAAATGGTTGCGCAAAAGCAGGCTGAAGCACAACGTCAAGCTGCAATTCTAGCAGAACAACAACGTCAAATGGCTATGCAGGCAGAGCAGCAACGCTTAGCTCAACAACAAGCCGAAGCGCAACGCCAAGCGGCTATGCAAGCTGAACAACAACGTTTGGCTGCTCAACAAGCTGAAGCTCAACGCCAAGCGGCTCTAAGAGCTGAGCAAGAACGTATTGCTGCGGAGCAAGCTGAACAAGCTCGTATCGCAGAAGCTCAACGTCAAGCGGCAGAACAAGAACGTCTTCGTATCCAAGAAGAACAACACCGTATTGCAGCGCAACAACAAGCCGAACAACAACGTTTAGCAGCTGAGCAAGCTGAAGCTCAACGCCAAGCGGCTATGCAAGCGGAACAACAACGGTTAGCAGCTCAACAGGCTGAAGCTCAACGCCAAGCGGCTTTACAAGCGGAACAACAACGGTTAGCTACTCAACAAGCTGAGGCTCAACGTCAAGCTGCTTTACAAGCTGAACAAGATCGTATCGCTGCTCAACAAGCTGAGGCTCAACGTCAAGCAGCTTTAAAAGCTGAACAAGATCGTATCGGTGCTGAGCAAGCTGAAGCTCAACGTCAAGCGGCTTTAAAAGCTGAACAAGATCGTATCGCTGCGGAGCAAGCTGAAGCTCAACGCCAAGCAGCTTTAAAAGCTGAACAAGAACGTATCGCTGCGGAGCAAGCTAAAGCTCAACGACAAGCGGCTTTACAAGCTGAGCAAGAACGTATCGCTGCGGAGCAAGCTGAAGCCCAACGTCAAGCTGCTTTAAAAGCTGAACAAGAACGTATCGCTGCAGAACAAGCTGAAGCCCAACGTCAAGCTGCTTTAAAAGCGGAACAAGAACGTTTAGCTGCTCAACAAGCCGAAGCTCAACGCCAAGCGGCTTTAAAAGCTGAGCAAGAACGTTTAGCTGCTCAACAAGCCGAAGCTCAACGTCAAGCTGCTTTAAAAGCGGAACAAGAACGTATTGCTGCTCAACAAGCCGAAGCTCAACGTCAAGCTGCTTTAAAAGCTGAACAAGAGCGTATCGCTGCTGAACAAGCTGCTCGTCAACGTGCAGAAGCTGCTGCTAAAGCTGAAGCTGAGCGCCAAGCGGCTATCAAAGCTGAACAAGATCGTATTGCGGCTCAACAAGCTGAACTAGCAAGACAAGCTGCTATCAAAGAGGAGCAAGAACGTTTAGCTGCCGAACAATTAGCAAAAGAAGAAGCTGAAGCTGCTGCTAAGGCTCAAGCTCAAGCTGAAGCTGAGGCAAAAGCTAAAGCTGAGGCTGAGGCAAAAGCTAAAGCCGAGGCAGAAGCTAAGGCTAAAGCACAAGCTGCGGCTAAAGCACAAGCTGAGGCGGAAGCAAAAGCTAAAGCCGAAGCTGAAGCCGCTGCTAAAGCTCAAGCTGAAGCAGAGGCAAAAGCTAAAGCCGAAGCTGAGGCAAAAGCTAAAGCCGAAGCAGAGGCTGCTGCTAAGGCTCAAGAAAGCAAATTACCTCAATCCTATGTAGATGCTCGAAATGAAGCTTCCACAAAAAGTTCTGCGGTAACAGAAGAGAAAAATATTTTATCTCAACCAATGGAACCACCATTGCAAGCTGATTCTTCTGCAAAAATTAGCCTTGCCTTCGATGCAAAAAATTATGAATCCATGTCTACTACAGTAGATAATAAGGAAATCAAATATCGTGCCTTCGAATATATCCCTTACGTGGCTAATCCAATCGATATTGATCAACAGTACATGAATATCTATGTACCAGAAGAATACTTTAATAATGGCACTGTAAATGGTTACAATACACAAACAGCCCCTATCTTCATGCCAAATGCAGTAGGTGGTTACATGCCAAGCCAAGCTATGACACCAAAAGTTGAGAATGGCAAACCTAACAGTGTTCTCTACGCATTATCCCGTGGTTATGTAGTAGCTTCCCCAGCTACACGTGGTCGTACAAATAAAGCATCCGATGGCAATTTCATCGGTAAAGCTCCAGCTGTAATCGTTGACTTACAAGCTGCCACAGCATACTTACATGCTAACGACTCCACAATGCCAGGTAATGCAAACCGCATTATCACAAATGGTACAAGTGCTGGCGGTGCCGTATCCTTGTTACAAGGTGCTGCTGGTAATAACTCCGACTTCCAACCATATTTACAAGCATTAGGTGCTGCTACGGCAGCTACCAATGTATATGCAGTTTCTGCCTATGCACCTATTACAAACCTTGATGCGGCTGATATGGCATATGAATGGAGCTATAAAGGTATTACATCTTTCAATAAAGTAACAATGGGCCAAGGTGAATTGCCTCAAGCCAATGTAGGTGGTAACACAGCACCTCCACAACGCACAATGCAACGTGTAAACTTAAATGCTAATGACGTAGCATACTCCAACTTACTTAGTGAACACTTCCCTGAATATGTAAATAATTTACAATTGCGTGATGCTATGGGTCGTGTATTGAAACTAGATAAGAATGGCAATGGTACTTTCAAAAATTATGTGAAAGCTTTCATCATTGATGCAGCTAACAAAGCACAAGCTAAAGGTACTGATTTATCTAAACATACATACCTTGTACGAGATGGCAAAACAGGTGCAATCAAAGACATTAACTGGGAAGCTTACAACCAATTTGTGAGCCGTTCTAAAGCACCAGGTGCATTCGACTCCCGTTCTAATGACTCTGGCGAAAATAATCTATTTGGTACAAGTACTACAGATAATAATCACTTTACAATTACTGCTGCATTACACGATACAACACCTAACCAAGATGTATACGTAGAAAATGCTAAAATCGTTACTATGATGAACCCAATGAACTATCTCGGTTCTCCAGCAGCAACAAATGCGCGCTACTATCGTATCCGCTATGGTACAGCTGACAGTAATACATCCGTTGCTATTCCATTGATCGTAGGTGCACGTGCTCAAAACCTTGGGTACAACGTAGATATGGCAACACCATTTGGTGTAGACCATTCTGGTGATTACGATTTAGACGAATTATTCAACTGGATGGACAATATCGTTAAAAACGGTAGATAATTAAAATTAAATACATACCATAACAAGAAAGGAGCTACCTAGTAGCTCCTTTTTCTTATAAAAAATGATTAGTAAACAAGAAAAAGCCCCTCTAACGAGGGGCTTCGTTATATGAGGAAAGCAAATTATCTACTTTCACCAATCATATGCTATTACACTTCAGGGAATAAAGCTGTAGACAAGTAGCGTTCGCCTGTATCAGGAAGAATTACTACAATGTTTTTACCTTTATTTTCAGGGCGTTTAGCCAATTCTTGAGCAGCCCAAAGAGCAGCACCAGAGGAGATACCAACTAGGATACCTTCTGTATGACCAAATGCTTGAGATGTAGCAAATGCATCATCATTAGTTACTTGAATTACTTCATCATAGATGGAAGTATCTAAAGTATCTGGAATAAAGCCAGCGCCTAAGCCTTGGATTTTATGAGGGCCTGGTTTACCATTGGACAATACTGGGGAATCAGTTGGTTCAACAGCTACAACTTTTACGCCAGGATTTTGTTCTTTTAAATAACGACCTGCACCAGTCAAAGTACCACCTGTACCAACACCAGCTACATAGATGTCTACTGTACCATCAGTATCTTGCCAGATTTCAGGACCAGTTGTTTTGTAATGAATTGCTGGGTTTGCTTGGTTTACGAATTGGCCTGCTTCGATCGCACCAGCAGTTGCTGTTACGATTTCTTTAGCTTTTGCAATGGCACCTTTCATACCAAGTGAGCCATCAGTTAATACAAGTTGAGCACCATAGCCGAGCATCAATTTACGACGTTCGATGGACATTGTTTCTGGCATTACGATAACTACTTTATAGCCAAGAGCCGCACCAACAGCGGACAAACCGATACCAGTGTTGCCAGATGTTGCTTCAACGATTGTACCACCTGGTTGTAGTTCACCAGATTCAACAGCTGCTTGAATGATAGCAGCAGCGATACGGTCTTTTACAGAGCCACCTGGGTTGAAGTATTCCAATTTAGCCAAGATATTAGCGTCTGCACCGTATTTTTTACCAAAACGTGTAGCTGCCAATAAAGGTGTTTTACCAATTAATTCAACGAAAGATTTTGCAATATTAGACATAATAGTTACTCCTTATTAAATAGAACCATCCCAATTGTCATATTTTGTATCAAGCTTAGCGTAAGTTCCATCAATTACATCTTGAAGGGTTACGTTTTCTAAATAATCATGAATATAGTTTTGCAATCCTGCCCAGAAACCAACAGTACGTTCGTTGATTACTGTATCAGTACTCACCCCTTCATCAAGGGTAGAAATGATAGCCATGGACTCTTCCGTGGCGAGCAAAATTTCAATAATAGTATACTCTTTAGGGCTTTTAGATAAGCGATAGCCTCCGTATTTGCCACGAATACTATCCACTAGGTTAGCGGCACCCAAACGAGCCACAATGCCCTCAAGGTATTTTTCAGATATACCTTGTCGTTCTGCAACGGATCGCAATGAAACCGGTTTCTCTTGACCTTGCTCTGCTAAATCAATGAGAACCATCAATGCATAGCGACCTTTTGTGGAAATCCTCATATATCTTGCCTCTCTTTGTAAAAGTTAGTGCTAACACACCCCATGTTATAAAGCACTTATACTACTCTATTTATAAAACCTTGTGTATCACTAGGAATTAATTTCATTATAGACCACTAAATTCAAAAATGCAAGAACTTATTTCCTACTTTTATAAAGGGATATTAAAAAACCTTTAAAATACAAGCTTTATACGATATTTTATTTTATTTCTAGCTAGTCTTTTTCTATTCTATTACCTCTAAAGAGATTTCAATTAGTACATACTATTAAGTATATAAAATAGACATATAACACAAAAGGACCAGCCCGAAGGCCAGTCCTTTTGCGTATAGTTTGTAGTTTGTTATATGAGGTTTACCATGATGAATTGGAGAGGGTTCATCTGGTATTGGGACTTACCGTATCGTCAGGAAAACGATGCGCGCCCGAGTTGTCATTTGAGGAGTTGTCTAGATTATTCTAGTATTTAGGTTAGTTTCTAAATTAGATTTTACCTACGAGATCAAGACCTGGTTTCAATGTGTCTTTACCTGGTTTCCAACGTGCAGGGCACACTTGGTCACCATGTTTTGCTACGAATTGAGCCGCTTGTACTTTACGGACCAATTCTTCAGCAGAACGGCCAATACCCATATCATGGATTTCAGCTGTACGAACGAAACCTTCAGGATCTACTACGAATGTACCACGGTAAGCCATAGCGGATTCTTCTTGGAATACATCGAAGAAGTCAGCTAATTCATGTTTTTTATCAGCTAACATGTAGTACTCGATTTTATTAATGCTTGGAGAAGCATCGGACCATGCTTTGTGAACGAATTCAGAGTCACAAGATACGGAGTAAACTTCGCAACCTAGTTCTTTCAACTCTGCATAGGAGTTTTGTACGTCTTCTAATTCTGTAGGACAAACAAATGTGAAGTCTGCTGGATAGAATACGAAGATGGACCATTTGCCCAATACATCTGCAGTACTAACTTTTACTAATTCAGGTTTTTTGAAAGCATCTAGAGTAAATTCAGGAAGTTTTTTACCAATAATAGACATGTTATGTCCTCCTTAATTGAGTTCAAATGTAACAGTTATATTATTATCGGTGTACTTATCACCAAATCTATATCTATCTTTGTCTATATAATAACAAATATCATTCAATATTGCAAGTGTTATTTTTAAATTTATCGATATATTTTTCCAGCTTTTTTCGATATAAATAAAAAAGAAGAAAGACGCTCATTTCTGAGCATCTTTCTTCTTTTTACGTACCACAACAGATCTACTATTCACCGTAGAATGATCAAAGGCGATTAAGCCTGCTATATTAGCGAGCCCACGTCGCGCCATATGTCCTGTTGTAGACTGTTCTTTACCAGATTTACCATATACAAACTGTTCTAGCTTAAGAGCAGCTAATATAAAGATACCTATAATAGATAAAATAGATCCCATTTCTGTTCTCTATTTTTTAAGTTCCAAAATCGCATCTACGAAGCCACGGAATAATGGATGCGCATTATTTGGACGGGATTTAAGTTCTGGATGAGCTTGTGTACCAATAAAGAATGGATGGTTCTTCACTTCGATACTTTCCACTAAACGACCATCTGGAGATGTACCGGAGATAACAAGACCAGCATCAGTCAATTGTTGACGGTATTCATTGTTGAACTCATAACGATGACGGTGACGTTCATAGATTAAATCTTCACCATAAGCTTCATGAGTTTTTGTACCTGCTTCCACTTTACATGGATAGATACCAAGACGCATTGTACCGCCTTTTTTATCTACGTCAACTTGATCACTCATCAAGTCGATTACTTTATATTTAGCGTTTTCATCGAATTCGCTAGATGTAGCACCTTCCATACCACATACATTACGAGCAAATTCCATTACAGCAGATTGCATGCCAAGGCATAAACCAAGGAATGGAACATTGTTTTCACGAGCGTATTGGATTGTGCGGATTTTACCTTCTACACCACGAGAACCGAAACCGCCTGGTACAACGATACCATCAACACCTTCATATACTTCTTTAGGGTCTACAGATGTATCATCAAGTTCTTCAGAGTCAATCCAGCGAAGGTTAACTTTAGTACCTGTAGCGATACCTGCATGATCTAATGCTTCCACTACGGATAAATACGCATCATGCAATGCTACATATTTACCAACGATGGCAACTGTAATGTCTTTGCTTGGGTTCAAGATTTTATGAACCATTTCTTTCCATTCAGTCATATCGCAAGGGCGTTCTTCAAGACCTAATTTTTTGATAACAATGTCATCAAGACCTTGGTCTTGCATCATCAATGGCACTTCATAGATAGAGCTGCAAGTTTGGTTTTCAATAACTGCTTCTGGTTCTACGTCACAGAACAAAGCAAGTTTTTCTTTCATTTCATCAGAAATGTGTTTTTCGCTACGGCATACCAAGATATCTGGTTGAATACCGATGCTGCGTAACTCTTTTACACTATGTTGTGTAGGTTTAGTTTTCAATTCGCCTGCAGCATTGATGTAAGGCACCAATGTTACGTGAATATAAAGTACGTCGTTACGGCCTACTTCTTTTTTCACTTGGCGGATAGCTTCCATAAATGGCAAGCTTTCAATATCACCTACTGTACCACCGATTTCAGTAATAACTACATCAGCGTTATCTTCTTTACCTACGCGATATACGTTTTGTTTAATTTCATTTGTAATGTGTGGAATTACTTGTACAGTGCTACCCAAATAATCACCTTTACGTTCTTTATTGATTACAGACCAGTACACTTTACCAGCTGTAATGTTGGAACGTTTGCTAAGGTTAATATCGATGAAGCGTTCATAGTGGCCCAAATCAAGGTCAGTTTCAGCGCCGTCATCTGTTACGAATACTTCACCATGTTGGTAAGGGCTCATCGTACCAGGGTCGATATTAATGTATGGGTCAAATTTTTGAATCGTTACATTGAAACCGCGGTTTTTAAGCAAGCGACCCAAGGATGCTGCTGTAATCCCTTTACCAAGAGAAGAAACAACGCCGCCAGTTACGAAAATATACTTAGTTGCCATGATGCCTCCCACCTATTACATTTTTTCCGGAGCGGAAATACCTAAAATACCCAAGCCTTGACGAAGTACGAGGGCAATCGCTGTGATTAATCCTAGACGAGCTTGTTGCAACGCTGGATCTACGCCAATGATACGACCTTGACGGTAGAAGGAGTGGAACATGCTAGCTAAATCGTACAAGTAACGAGCAATACGATGTGGTGCACGATGTTCGGCAGATTGAACTACCTCTTCAGGATATTCAGCTAATTTCTTAATTAATTCTAATTCCATTTCGCTTGTAAGCGTTGTGAAATCAGTTTCACTATAATCACCAAATGCGATGCCAGCTTCACGCACTTGGTTGTAAATGCTGTGAATACGAGCATGAGCATATTGGATATAATACACTGGGTTATCATTGCTGCGAGATTTAGCCAAGTTAATATCGAAATCAAGTTGGCTATCTAGAGAACGCATCAAGAAGAAGTAACGAGATGCATCTACACCAACCTCTTCAATCAATTCATCTAATGTAACGCTGTCGCCGCTACGTTTAGATAATTTAACGAGTTGTCCATCACGGAACAATGCTACCATTTGTAATAACAATACTGTTAATTTATCTGGGTCATAACCAAAGGCAGCCATAGCCGCTTTAACACGACATACATAGCCATGGTGGTCAGCTCCCCAAATATCGATCATTTCTTTGAAGCCACGGTCATATTTATTGCGGTGGTACGCTATATCCGCCGCCAAATATGTAGGAACTCCATTATCACGGATAACTACGCGGTCTTTATCGTCGCCATAGTCAGTTGATTTCAACCACAAAGCACCGTTTTTTTCATACACTTTACCAAGAGCCTTTAACGCCTCTACGGAGTGATGAATTTCATCAGTTTCATGAACTGTACGTTCAGAGAACCAATTATCGAATGTAACACGGAAGTTGCTTAATGTTTCTTCTAAGCGAGCTAATTTTTCTTTCAAGCCCTCTTCTTTAAATAATGCTACACGATCAGCTTCGTTCATAGCATTCAATTTATCGAAGCCTTCGCGTTCAGCAATTGCTTTTGCGGTTTCGATGATATCAGGACCACGGTAGCCATTTTCAGGGAATACAAGAGCCCCTTCTGGGATATCAAATTCAGGCATGGAACCGTCTTCATTGCGTTTAGGTGGGAATACTAATGTAGCACCTTGCAACTCTTGGAAACGGTACTCAATGGAAATAGCCATGTTATCGATTTGGTTACCCGCATCATTGATGTAGTACTCGGATTGTACGTTGTAACCTGCTGCACGCAACAAGTTTACAAGAGCACTACCGTATGCAGCACCACGGCCATGACCTACATGCAAAGGACCTGTTGGGTTCGCACTTACATATTCAACTTGAATCGTGTCGCGCGCACGCAATGGTTGTACACCATATTGATCGCCAGCATTCAAAATGGCTTTCAATGTATCGTACACCATGTCAGATTTCAAGAAGAAATTGATGAAACCTGCACCAGCAACCTCAGCGCGTTCAAGCCAGTCAAAATTCATATGGCTAATCAAAGCCTCTGCAATAGCACGAGGATTTTGACGAGCTACACGAGCGGATTGCATCGCAATGTTTGTAGAAAAATCACCGAATTCTTTTTGAGGTGGCACTTCGAGAACGATTTCTGGATATTCACCAGCTGGTAAGCCACCACTGTTAATCGTATCTTGTAATGCCTGTTCAATCCCCGATTTCAGGATTTCCTTCATGTCCATGCTCTGTATCCTCCCGCACGTCTATATCTAACTGATTATAAAATTGCCATTCACCTTCGACTGAAATGTCATATCCTAAATGAACATGACCTACGCCTTCGTGAAAGTCTACTGTTAATTCATGAGTGTTCACGGCCATGTGTAAATCGCCATACGGCGTTTCATACACGGACTCGCGCTCTTCACCACGGACGTATTGATGACGCATATTGACCGCCCCTGTACGAAGCAGCACAATTGAATCATCATGGATTTTAATGGTCGTCTTAACCCCATCCATGCCCGTCACACTAGATTCTTCGTAACGCACATACTGTGTATTACCCTTTTTATGTGACGTACCAGGGGAAATTAGCTCCACTACGGTATCCTTGCCGTCCATATCTCGTTGTACACTTTTTACGGACACTAGAACCCGCTTCATTTCGTAACCTCCATGGCAGTAATTAATCATCATATTATACCATAATCAAGGACTATTTTGCACCCTCAATGAGTTGCAATTTCTTAGTCTTTGTCATCTGTTTTATAGCATATTCTCTACGTTGTGCGTCCTGTTTATTGTGAAAGCTTTCAGAATATACCAACGTAACAGGACGTCGCCCGCGAGTATATTTCGCACCACCTGGAACATGTCCATTATGAGCCTCCATACGGCGCTTAAGATCGGTAGTCCACCCACAATACAAAGAATCATCTGCACAACGCACTAAATACACATAGTGTCGCTCTTCAGACTTAGCATCTTTATTTGCCATTTTTTGCATCGTCAGTAATCGGTTCTAATGTAATAGTATTGATGATGACTGGTTCTACTGGTTTATCATTACGACCAGTTTTAACTTTACCGATTTTTTCAACTACATCCATACCTTGTACTACAGTACCAAAGATAGTGTGTTTATTGTCTAACCAGTCTGTAGGGCCCAATGTAATGAAGAATTGAGAACCACCTGTATTAGGACCACGGTTCGCCATAGCTAGGACACCCATTTTATTGAAGTGTAAATCGTTGGAGAACTCATCAGGAATGGTATAACCAGGGCCACCAGCACCTGTACCATCTGGATCCCCACCTTGAATCATAAAGCCTTCAATAACGCGGTGGAATGTAACACCATTATAGAAACCTTTTTTCACTAAATAATCAAAGTTTTTTACCGTAATAGGCGCTTTAGATCCTAGCAAACGAACTTTGAATTGACCATAATTTGTATCAAAAATAGCATACTCATCAGCAATTGGCGCATTAGAGAAATTAGGCATGGTTACAGATTCTGCCTTTACAGTATTACCTTGTGGTTGCTCCCCACTTTTTGTGCCACAAGCTGCTGTACCAAGCATTGTAATCCCCAACATTGCGCATAAAGCCAAGCGTTTCCAGTTCATAGTTCCCCCAATATATTGTTTATACTAACATGTATGTAAAATTCACATAGAAAAGCCGCTCAACCCGTGAGCGGCTCTTTTTTAGTATATCATGTTTTAGAGAAAATTTGGTTTAAATAATTATTAAATTTACCAATTTATATAACCTTATACTTTCAGTTATATATCAGTCATTATTTACCATCAAATTGTTCTGGGTTTGTACTATTATAGGTATCAATATAACCATTGAAGGATTGAATCATGCCATCAAGGTTATTATCGCTTGGATCAGCTAGTACTTGACGTACAGAACCGATCACAGAGTTGTAACGATCAGCAAGCACGTGGCCACGATCGCTATTCACGCTCTTAAGCAATGCTTCGATTTCGGAAAGCTCTTTTTCTACAGCTGCTTTATCAGCACTTTGAGGCGCTTTTTCCAATTTTTCTACAAGGTTAGTTAAACGAAGCGTAGATTCCATTGCTGCCGCATAACCTTTCTTACCGTCTTTTTTCAACTTTTCAACTTGTTTTTGAGTTTGTTCGTTGTTAGTTTTTGTAAGAACATCGCTAAATTTAGCGTACGCTGCATCGAATTTTTCTACACCGGCTACATATTTAGCAGCTAATTCTTTACCTTTAGCGCCGCCATCGTTCATGAAGGCTTTAGAGTCATTGTAAGAAGTCAATTCTTTATATACTGGCACTAATTCATTAAGAACATTCAATAGATTATCGCGTTCTGCATCAAGATCCTTGAAGGTAGAACCTTCTTTTTTAGATTTTTCCAAAGCCTCTTGTAGACGGTCATAGTGAGGTTGGTTAGTAATAGCACCTTCTTGGAAGCCACCTTTTAATTGAGCCAAACCTTCTGCTTGGAATTGAGCAAATGCAGCATTATTACTGTTGAATTGGTTTGTTGCATCGATGAGAGTATTAAGCTTTGCAGCCGCTTTATCATCGTTATCACCGACTACAGAGGATACGGCAGAGCCAAGATTGCTCACCTTATTAACACTACAACCAGAAATCAACAAACCTGTCGTCAGGGTTGCTACACATAGTAAAGTGGAAATAAATCTGCGTTTGTTGTTCATATCTTCTCTTCTCCTAAAAAAAACACGAGCATGAAACTAAACGCATTATACTAATTAATTTACCCCAAATCTGTAGCCACAGCTACACGATATTATAATTCACAAAACTTACAGGAATTAAATCAAACTAATCAATCCACTTAAAATGTTTGCACGCATTATAGATGCCGTCCTTATCACAATCAGTAGTGATATAATCGGCTTTTTCTTTTAATTCAGGGCGTGCATTTCCCATGGCAATGTTAAGCCATTCCGGTCTAAACATGGATAAATCATTATACCCATCCCCAAAGACAACAGCTTGATTAGGCTTCATGCCAAAATAATCCAGCATATTACGAATGCCTAAGGCTTTTTCCATTGGTTCATATAAAACACAGCCATCACCATAACGGATGAGCTTGTGTGTCATATGTTCAATTTCTTTCTCCTCTTCTTCCCCTTCTTTAAAGAACACATAAATCTTGTAAAATTCTTCTACAGTATGAAAGTCAAAATTAGGGTCTACTGTCGTTTTAAATACATCCCAATTCGGATGCCAATCTAAAATTTCTTTATATGGTGTAATACGTCCTAATTTATTCCGATCTGTTACAGCCCAAGGAATATTGTGGGATTCTAAATACTCCAAATACTTAATACATGCATCACGATCCATACCAATCATGGATACTAATTCATTATTAACAGTCACACTATGACCGCCATCTGCTACAAAATCTGTAAGCCCCGCTTGTTCCGCAAAACGCTTTGCGTCTACTTGGATACGACCAGTCGCAAGCGCTACTCGATGACCACGGCGCTTTAATTCATCTAAGCTATATTGAGCACTGTCAGGGATTTTACCTTCTGGCCATACAGCTAATGTATTATCGATATCGAAAAAGAAAAACTTCTGTTCCACAGGCCCTCCTAATCACGTCCACTCATTAGCTTAAACCGTTCTTTTTGTTCTACATCAGGATATTTTTCACGATCCACATCGCTTACAAACATCTCTAAAGGTCGGATATACATATCACGGTCATCATACAGCTTTTGATACACTACAAACTTTTCACCCGTCTCTGAGTGAGTCGCTACATCGAGTACGTAATAATACATACCTTTAAAATGGCGATATAAACCGCCTTTTACAATATCGCTCATTTATAACCTCATATAACATCAAACAACGTACAAATCTATAATCATCATATTAGATATGGCGTGCGTGTACAGAATGTTATTACAACACTACATACCATCCGTAGATATTTTTTCTACTAGTCTCGATATCTACTTGTCTTACTAATTATTATATTACGATTAGCCATTAAATTCACACTAATTAAGTGAATTAACATTCTATATTTTCCATATATTGAATCGCATCTGTCAACATTTCGGTTGTAATCTCATATGGGGATACCACTACATCTCGAACAGATACAGCCTTTTCCACGATTTGAGGTATATGAGATGCATCGAGTCCCATTTGTGAAAGTTTCGTAGGCCACCCTATATCACGATATACAGGTAACCAACGTTCTAGCTCATCAAATTGTTTATCTGCGATAAAGAGAATTAATAAGCCGTATGCCACCATTTCTCCATGCAAGTGATGTTTTTCTGTTTCCTCATTGGTAGCACAGCCATAGCATATAGCATGAGCAATGATGCTATTGTAATCACCAGGCATGCAGCCAGAAACAATACCTGTTGTAAAGATTACAGTCATAACCATTAGGTCAAATGCTTCACTACGACGTTGCGCTTGGTTATCCTTATAAGCTTGTAACCCATGTTCAAAAATAGGCTCGCTACACATTGAGGATAGTACTAAACCTAATTGTGTATTGTACACTTGCTCTCGATTACGAGCAGACATCAATGTTTCATAATGCTTTGCAATGGTATCGCCCATACCAGCCCACAAATAACGGCTCGGTGCTTCTACAAGGATATCTGCATCAATAAAGCAATGAACAGGTGGATGATTTACAAAGGCAATACCATCAAAATTATGATCTGCTGTATACACCGCAGCCGCTTCCGATGTAGCGGCACAGGTAGAAGCAATGGTTGGAATAGTAAAGAACGGTTTATCATCGAGCTCTAACGCTACTACTTTCACCGTATCAATAGCCTTACCACCACCGACAGCAAATAGAAAATCTGCCGCTTTTACAGAGTCCATTTGACTGATTTCCTTGCCGCGAGCGAAGGTACATTCCCCACCGAAGTGAATGATGTCTAGTACCTCAATTCCCGCTCGATCAAGTATGGGACGAAGATGTGGTAACGCCTTAGAAAGTGCCGTTTCACCACCAATAATGGCTACAGTACGGCCGTATAATTTTGTAAATTTTGGAATGGCGTCGAATACATCATGACCGCCAAAGCTATAACTAGGTAAACAATGTGTGCTACGCATAAAAATCTCCTTTATAATCTATATATGTATTATAAAAAACTCTCACCTGTAAAAGCAATTTCATATGCTACATAAAAAAATATTAGCTCACAATATACAAAACAAAAAAGGTTCTATACTTTCACCAAAATGAAAGCATAGAACCTTTACGTTTTATTATTTATTTTTTAGAAACTAGACCTTTATGAATAAGACCTACGATGAAGCCTAATATTGCAAAGCTCACCCAGCCCATGCCTACGCCTTGGAATGGAATGTACTCAACAAATAGACCTTCTAAAAAGTCTGGCGCAATACCAGCAGTTTCAAGACCACTCATAAGAGCAGAGATCATTGTAAACGCCATTGTCCATGCATATACGCAACGACGACCACCAAACACATTGTTCGTAAGGGCTAACAAAATGATTACGATAGTCAATGGATACAAGAGCATCAATACAGGAATGGCAGCACTGATGATTGTCTTCAAGCCAAACATACTAAGACCAAATGCAGCAACAGAGAAGATAACTACATATAACTTGTAGCTAATCTTTGGTGTCAACTTATGGAAGTATGTACCGCAAGATGTAATCAAACCAATACTTGTAGACAAGCAAGCTAAGAGTACGATGATAGCTAGAATAATTTGGCCAAAATCGCCAAATAAGAAGCTAGCACTAGTAGACAGTACAGGTGCACCTGTATCGAATAAACCAAAGCGTTCTACACTAGTAGCACCGATGTTAGCAATAAATACGTACACAATACCGAGAAGGCCTACTGCAATAGCACCTACTTCCATCACTGTTTTAGTAACTACATCATGATTTGTAGCGCCACTAAGTCGAACAAAGTCGATAACAAGGATAGCAAATACTACAGAAGCTAGCGCATCCATTGTATTATAGCCATCTAAGAAGCCTTGTAACACAGCAGTAGGTGCATCACCATACGCTGGTTGTGGCAACGCATAACCACCAATTGGCGTAATAAAGGATTTAACAATAAGTAACAAGATAACTAGCAACAAAGCTGGAGTCAAAATATTACCAATACGATTAACAAGCTTTTGTGGACTAATGGACAACCATAAAGAAACACCGAAGAATAATGCCAAGAAAATTGGTTCCATATTCATGTGTAATCCATCAGCAAACGGCTTGATGGCGATTTCATACGCTACTGTACCAGTACGTGGTGTAGCAAACATAGGTCCAATGCTCAAGTAAAGAGAGATTGTATATAACAAGCCATAAATAGGATGCACACGGCTCGCTAACTCTTCAACATCCTTACAAGAGGAGTAGCCCATAGCTACAACACCTAATAACGGAAGGCCTACACCAGTTAATACAAAGCCAAGCAAAGCCCAACCTACATTATCACCTGCATGTTGACCTAAGGCCGCTGGGAAGATTAAGTTCCCTGCCCCAAAGAATAGGGCGAATAACATCATGCCTATGGCCCAATAGGCACGGGCAGATAATTTATCATTACCATTCATAAAAGTAACCCCCTTTAGGTTATATATAGAAATAATATTACTATTATAATCCTAACGGGTATATGTATGCAATAAAAATATTCTTATTATGATATATCAGCATGACACTATTCCCGTAAGTAAAAGGGATTAAACATCCGCCTTTTTGATGTGAACTTGTACATCGTAGAATGTACTACCCCAACCTTCATCGGTTGGACGATCAGCAGTAAGAACATTGATACCCACATTCGGATCACTAGATTGTGATTGCCACCACACACCAAGTGTTACTAATGTACCTCTTTGTACCTCTTCATCATAGTAAGCTTTAATTTTTACACTACCACGATTATTATAGATTTCTACTTCATCCCCATCACTAATGTTATATACCTTTGCATCTTCAGGGTTGATACGTAGTTTCATAAGCTCAGGATCATCAAACTCAAGTTCACAGAAGCTAGAATCTAAAATACGAATATCGTTACCTATGATAAGCCAGAACGGTGAATCATCTCCATATGGTGGCAAATAACGAATTAATGGTTCCACATCATTTGGATTATATAGCTCTATTTTTCCAGATGGCGTTTTAAAATCTAATTTGTAATTTTCAGGCAATGTCATCTCTACAGGTTCACCTTGTAAGATTACATCTTGATCGACCTCAGATATACGACTAGATGTACGAACAATTTGTTCTATTAGCTCCCGTTCACTAAGGTTAAAGAATTCATCTTGAAGCCCCATTCGTTTAGCTAGCTCAGAAATCACTTGCCAATTAGATCGAGATTCACCAACAGGATCGATTAATTTATAACCAGTTCCGATTGTATAGTGCCCATAGGAGTTATATATATCATCATGTTCTACTGATGTAGTGGCCGGTAAAACTATATCCGCATATTTACATGTATCTGTAAAGAACCGTTCATGAACTACGGTAAACAAGTCATCTCTCATCAGCCCTCTTCGCACCACATTTTGATCAGGCGCTGTTATGGCAGGATTACTAGAGAACACATAAAGGCTATGAACTGCCGTACCTGATGGATTGGTAAGCATTTCACCTAGTTTAATCATAGGCATCAATCTCTTGGCTGGTGCAGCAACATGCGCCTGTTGCATCACATCTTTGCCAACAAACTTACTGCCGCTGGCACTTGATAGCAAACCACCTCCAAGGTGTTGCCAAGCACCAACTACAGCAGGTAATGCGTTAATGGCACGACAACTCATGGCACCATTCCCATAGCGAGACAATCCACTGCCAAGACGAATGAATGGAGCCTTAGCGTTAGCATATGCATGAGCAAACTCAGTCATACGCTCTACGGAAACGCCACAAAGTTCAGATGCTTTTTCAGGTGTAAAATCAAGCAAAACATCATTTACAAGCTCATCATAACCTTGAACATGTTTCTTAATAAAATCTATATCTGCTAATCCATCTCGATGGATAATATGAAGCATGCCTAATGCTAAAGCACCATCACTGCCAGGTTTTACGTAAATATGTTCATGAGCTTGGTTAAAGGTATAGGTTTTATGAGTATCAATAATCCAAACACGAGCACCATTCTTTTTGGCCACGTTTACATCATGTAAGATATGAACATCAGTAGCAGTCGCATTAATGCCCCACAAAACAATTAAATCACTATGTTGTGCCTCTTGCGGTTTAATGGCTAATGTATCTCCATAAACAGCGCGGAAACCGGCCTTCTTAGCGGGAGAGCAAATACCACGGTCTTGATCTGTCGCCCCAATACGGCGGAAAAAGTAATCTGCTGCTGAACTTTGAATAACACCCATAGTGCCTGCATAGGAGTAACGTAAAATACTTTCACTACCATAAGTACTAATGGTGTCTTTAAAATTATTAACGATAGTATCTAATGCTTCATCCCAGCTGATACGCACATATTGATCTTCTCCAACACCCTTTTTACCAATTCGTTTCATTGGGTACTGTAAACGCAACGCATTATGAACCACTCGTTCATAATGCGCCATCTTAGGGCATAATGTGCCTCTTGTAAAAGCATGATCTTTGTTACCACGAACAGATACCACTCTATTGTTATCTACCGATACGATTAGACCACATGCATCTGGACAGTCATATGGACATACTGATTTGTATTCTTTCAAAATAAGTACCTCGCTTATAAATTATATAAACTATAGGATGTATATTTATATTATATTACAGCATCCTTTGTATAAGTGTAACTTTTAATACATTTTCTAACTTTGTAAAGATTAAAAATATTGCATATATTGCATAACAATACATTCAGTTATCACAATACGTTAATATACTCATCAATATTTTTTATATATAATAGTGAACATTTCAAGTTTTATCGATATTTATCCATTCTCATTCTTACTCAAAGCCTAAACAGATATACTAATAAGCTCTATAAAAATACTGCAAATCTATAAAAAAATTATGCAATCATAACTAAAAGTCATAGCCATATAGTTTTAGGTATAATCAGTTGTTTCAGTAACTACCCTAGGAATATGTGACAAACATCACCGGTACGTATGCGTATTTAGTAATGTGTTTCAGACTGTAAGACTATTCAATCTCACATCTTTCTGTGCTATACTGACATTGTCATTTGAGAGGATATAGAGCTCATAAGAAATCATCTTAATTTCATGATATCTAAATTTGGAGTTACTATATCAGGTACATATTTTCTGAAAAGAGGTTTTAACGATGGCAGACGCAAAAAACACTGTGTTATTCCCTTATGAAACATTGAAAAAATTAAGCATGGACGCTTTCCAAAAATTCGGTTTCTCCGAAAAAGAAGCTGACATCATCCAAGACGTACTTTTGACTTCCGACTTGTTCGGTATTCAAAGCCATGGTATGCAACGTATGGTTCGTTACCACAAAGGTATCACTAATGGCTTGATCAAAATCGACGCAAAACCTGAAATCGTAAAAGAAACTCCAATTTCCGCAGTTATCGACGGTCATGACGGCATGGGTCAATTGTTGGGCCACATGGCTATGGAAATGGCTATCGAAAAAGCTAAAAAATCCGGTGTTGGTATCGTATCCGTACGTAACTCCAACCACTATGGTATCGCTGGTTACTATGCTAAAATGGCTTCCGACCAAGGCTTAATCGGTTTCTCTTGTACAAACTCCGAAGCAATCATGGTTCCTGTATATGCTCGTAAAGCTATGCTTGGTTCCAACCCTATCGCTTGGACTGTACCTGCTGATCCTGTTGACTTCTTCTTCGATTGCTCTACTACAGTAGTAACTCGTGGTAAACTTGAAATGTACAACAAAATGGGCAAAGCTACTCCAGATGGCTGGGCTGTTAATAAAGACGGCGTTCCTTCCACTGATGCAGCTGAAGTATTGGGCAACATCTCCCGTCATGAAGGCGGCGGTATCCTTCCTTTAGGTGGTGCTACAGAAGTTCTTGGCGGCCACAAAGGTTATGGTAACGGCATGATTGCTGAATTATTCTCCTCCATCTTGTCTCAAGGCGGTACTTCCAACAAATGTATGGTTGGCGGTAAATCCAACATCTGCCACGGTTTCATGGCTATCAACCCTGAATTCTTCGGTGACCCAGCTGAAATCAAAAAACACTTCTCCCAATTCTTACAAGAATTACGTGAAGCTCCTAAAGCTCAAGGTCAAGACCGTATCTACACTCATGGCGAAAAAGAACATGAATCTGTTGCTAAAGTTAAAGCTGAAGGCATCCCTGTACTTAACGGTACAATGCTTGAAGTTCAAGACCTTTGCAATGAATTAGGTTTAGACTTCAAATCCTACTTCGGCGATTATGTACCAGAAGCTCCTGCTACAATGTTCAAAGGTAACTACTAATACCTAAGACCTTACAAAGGCCCTAACGTGGACATGTAGTCAGTAAAGAAGGGGACATAAACACTGTTTATGTCCCCTCTCTTATATTTTTTTAATCTCATTAACCTCAAAAACCATGAGGTTAAAAAATTTTAAGAGATATATTAATTTTTATGATAAGTTTATCTGTTATTTTATTGTAAGCTTTTATTTTAACTGAACTTTTACAACTTAATACAATAGCGATTTACTCATCAATTAAATTGATTAAACTACATCGTCCTGTTAAGCATATATTTTTATTTTTCTTGAAAGGATGATATTTAGAAATGAGTGCTATCACCGTTCTATTAGCGCTAGCGCCAATCATTTGGTTGATCGTAGCGTTATCCATCTTGAAATTACCTGCATGGCAAGCAACAAGTGTTGCTGCAATCGGTTCTTTCATCATCGCTATTACAGCATTCCAATCTGACCCATTCATTATGGTCACTGGTGCCCTTGAAGGTGCCGCTTTGGCAATCTGGCCAATCCTATTAGTTATTACAGCTGCTATCTTCGTTTATAACTTGGTAGTACATACGAAAGCAATGGAAACTATTAAAACAATGCTTTCTTCTGTAACATCTGATACTCGTGTACTTGCATTGTTACTTGCATGGGGCTTTGGTGCCTTCATGGAAGGTATGGCTGGCTTTGGTACTGCCGTTGCGATTCCAGCTGCAATGATGGTTGCCGTAGGTTTTGATCCACTAAAATCTATCATCGCATGTCTCGTTGCTAACTCCGTACCAACAACATTCGGTTCTATCGGTATTCCAACAACTACATTGGCATCCTTAACAAACCTTGATCCAAGCCATTTAGGTACATTCATTTCCGTACAATTATTCTTACTTAACCTTATCGCTCCGTTCTTCGTTGTTATGATTATCGGTGGCGGTGTTAAAGCGTTAAAAGGCGTATTCCTTGTTACATTACTTTCCGGTTTAGCATTAGCTGTTCCTGAAACTGTAATCAACGCTGTAATGGGTCCAGAATTATCCGTAATTTCTGCATCCATCGTAATTATGGCAGTTATCATTGGTTGTGCAAAAATTATGCCTCCTAATGACCCTGAATATGCAGTTAAACAAACTGGCGAAGTTCCTAAAGTTTCCGGTGGCGAAGGCCTTGTAGCTGCAATGCCATTCATCTTGATCTTCGTATTATTGTTATTAACTTCCAAATTGTTCCCTGCAATTAATGGTCCTCTTGCGTCCATTAAAACATCTGTACCTATTTACCAAGGTGCTGGTGCAAAACCTTACACATTCGTATGGATTGCAACACCTGGTATCATGATCTTCATCGCTGGTATTGTTGGTGGTTTCATCCAAAAAGCAAAAGCTGGCGAAATCTTCGGTACATTGGGTTCCACAGTTAAAAACTTGAAATTCACATACCTTACAATCATCACAGTTGTTATGACAGCTAAATTGATGACTTACTCTGGTATGACTGCAGATATTGCGAAAGCAATGGTTGCTGGTACAGGTTCCTTGTACCCTCTATTCGCTCCTATCGTAGGTGCGTTGGGTGCCTTCTTGACTGGTTCCGGTACAAACTCCAACGTATTGTTTGGCCCACTTCAAATCGCTGCAGCTCAAGGTTTAGATCCTACAAACTTCGAAGACCTTGGCTTCTGGTTGGCAGCAGTTAACTCCGGTGCAGCTGGTATCGGCAAAATGTTGTCTCCACAATCCATCGCGATTTCTATTGGTGCCGTAGGTCCTGCTTTGAAAGCATATCTAGAAAACCACAAAGAAATTAATTCTGAAGAAGCTCACAACTTAGAACATGAAATCGAAGCAAGCGTTATCATGAACAGCGCATTCAAATACTTCTTGATCTTCATCGTTATGCATGGTTGTATCTCCTTCTTCGGTCAACATTTCATCCATGAAATTCACCACATCTTCTTCTAAGATTTGGTAACATAAAAAGAACAGCTCTTAATGAGCTGTTCTTTTTTGTTGTTATATATTAGAACACTTTAAATAATGCACCTTAATGAGTTTATCCATATTGGTACACATAATATAATCTCAGTCTCTTAGTAGACCTCTTGCTCCACTTCCCATTTTGTAAAGGTCCCAGTATCTGCATCAATTTCAAAGTCATATTCATAACCATTGTAATGAATTTCACCTTCATACTCTAAACGGCCATGATCATAATCGCGATTAAACTCAGTTACATTTGCTACCGTTGCACCTGGTACGCGTGCCAATGCACTTTGTACTGCCTCATCAGAACTAATAGCTTCTACCGAAGATACTACCGTAGTACTCAGGACTGCGACTACAGTCAAAAGCAAAGATTTTACCATTTTTTTCATATAGTTCTCTCCTATACACATAAATTAAATTGATATTTTTAGATATAAATAATATAACTTATTGTAATCGATGAGAGAAAAGATATCAAATCAGAATTCTTAATAACAAAAATCTATAGAAATTATATACTAATCATGTTACAATACATTCTATCAAATAGATAAAATTAAATGCAGTCTGCGAAATGCGATTCGCAGGCTTTTATTTTTCCCATTTTAAGATAGGAGGATTTTATGAATCAAGAAAATTCTGCTAAGGTTTCCTTTATCTTAGTAGTATTCCTTGGTCTGTTAACGGCTATTACACCACTAGCAACAGATCTTTATTTACCAGCATTACCAATTATGCCTGGAGAACTAAACACTACAGCTTCAAATATTCAAATGACCATTGGTGTTATGACCTTTGGCGTTGCCTTAGGCCAATTATTTGGTGGTCCAATCAGTGACACAATGGGCCGTAAAATGCCACTCGTTATAGGTAATTTACTTTGTGTTATTTCCAGTATTATATGTGCCTATGCACCAAGCATCGAAATACTTTTACTCGGCAGATTCCTACAAGGCTTAACCGGTTCTGTAGGTGTGGTCATTGCTAAAGCCATCGCCCGAGACTTTGCATCTGGCCAAGAATTAACTAAGTTATTTGCTTTACTTATGATGGTTAACGGTCTAGCACCAGTACTTGCACCATTAATAGGTGGCCAATTACTCTTATTCACTACATGGCGTGTAATCTTTGTTATTCTAGCTGTATTCTCTGCCATTCTATTAGTGGGCTCTCTTCTTTTCCGTGAAAGCTTACCAAAAGAACAGCGTGTAACTGGCGGTATTAGAACAGCAACTCAAAACTATATTACACTCATCAAAGATAAACCATTCTTAGGACAATCCCTAATCCAACTTTTCGCTTTTGGTGCATTCTTTGCGTATATCTCAGGTTCATCCTTTGTATACCAAAATATATTCCAACTATCTGCTCAAGAATTTAGTTACCTCTTCGGTATCAATAGCTGTGGCATTATTTTAGCTAGTGCTATTAGCTCTCGTTTAAGTAACGTTATCACAGATCGTCAGCTACTAACCTTTAGCCTATGGCAACTTACAATCGGGTCTTTATTATTCTTAATAGCTATGTTATTAGAATGGCCTCTCATTCCTGTTACAATCATACTATTCTTCACCGTATGTACCGTATCCCTATTCGGATCCGCCTCCTTCTCCATGGCAATGACCAAATATGGAAAAATGGCCGGTAGTGCCTCTGCAGTACTTGGCTTTGCAAGTATGTTCGCTGCAGGTATCGTATCTCCACTCGTTGGTATTGGTGGGGAATATACGGGGGTACCCATGGGGATTACAATGCTAGTATGTGCAGTACTTTCCTTATTGTGCTTATATGGTTTGGTTGAGAAAGAATAATCTCTTTTAAACATTTGTGTGAGCCTTACAATGGGGCCCCTCTACAATAGAATAAATTTTAGTATAAACAAAGTATAAATTTCTAATTATCTTTTTATATTTTCTTAAATGCTCGTAAAGCCTTATTCTATGTGCTTTCGAGTATTTTTACTGTAGGAAGATACTTCACGTTTCTTTGCATATTTCCTCATGTCTTAGCTGTCAGAAGTGGTAAATAAGTAGTAAATTCATTTGTACTACTAAGCAACAAGACGCTCCTGTTGCTTCTCTTTATTCAAGCGTTTCATTTCTGCCATTGCAGAATCGAATGTTGCATGTGCGTAATAGTTCAGCGTCATGGCTATATTAGCATGTCCCATAATGTACTGTAATGCCTTTGGATTCATTCCTGCATTTGCATAGTTGGTACAGAATGTATGTCGCAAACTATGTGGAGTGATGTGTGGCAATTTATCCTCGTTATACTTATTGTATTTCTTAACAAGACCTTTCATCATGCCGTTGTAATCACTTGCCACTTTTGGATAGTTCTTTCTATTAAGAAAGAGGAAATCACTATATCCATCAATCTCAACACGCTTATCATTCTTTCGATTCGCTAACACTCGCTTAAATGCTTGATAGGCTTCTTCAACCATAGGAACTTGACGTTCGCCACTTTTGGTCTTTGGTGTTTCAATGTAGTACCCAATTTCAGTATCTCTCAATAGCTGATGGTCTATATTGACAAGACGATTCTCAAAATCTAAATCTGGAAGTGTCAAACCACCAAACTCTGAAATACGAAGACCTGTTTTTAAGAGTATCAGAATTTCATCATAATTTTTGCTGTAGGTTTTATCAGCTTTTGCAAAGGCTAACAGTTTTTCTTCCTGTTCTTCTGTTAGTACGGTCTTAGGGACAGTATCATCATCAAGAACTGCTTTCAGTTGAAAGTCAAATGGATTCTTCCGAACACAATCATCTTGTATAGCAATATAGAATGAAGCCTTTAAAGAACGTTTGTAGTTATTGATGGTTTGATAAGCATAACCATTTTCACTCATTCTAATAGCCCATTCTTTAGCGTCTGATGGCTTAATACTGTCAATACTTCTTACACCTAACTTGTCTTTCTTCAAAATATCCATAAGATATTTGCGTCCAGTTTCAGTGTTTTTTCTAACCTTTGGTCTTTGAGCGTTCTGTTTTGCGTAAAGCTGGCAGAGTGTCATTTTCTTTCCTACAACATCAATACCATCATGAATGTCTTTCTGTAACTCTGCGATTTTCTCTCTAAGTGAGATACAATCACGCTTTCCTGCTGGTACTCGGTCTGTAGCCACAAGTTTCCACGAGTAAACAAATTGCGGTTCTCCAAATGAATCTATATATTTGTATAAGTATCTTCCGTCTTTTCGTTGGCTCTCTCCAGTCTTTAAGATTCGACCTTTATTGTCACGTCTTTTTTCTGACATGGCATTTGCTCCTTTCCTTTATGGAAAGAGCCTTGATACGACTTAATACTATTTTATCATATACAAGACCCTTTGGCGACGCTAGATTGCGTCCAATGTATCTATAATTTTTTCAAATTGTTTTCGTTTAATCTGAATACGATTGCCATTCATAATCAGCCAATTTGCATTTTTATTTTCCTCTGCCAAGCGTCGTAGCTTGTTTTCGCCAATACGAAAATATTTTGACGCTTCTTCAATGGTTAGGGTATAACGTTCCCAAATAGGAATGTCAGTCTGCTTCATAAAATCCTCCTTTCCAAATCACTTATTTGGATTTCATAAAAGTTGTTTTACCAGCAATCGAACAGCTTTAGCAAAGCTCACGGGAGTTCCACCCCTGCATGGTTCTCATGTAGCCATACTCATTGCCTGCGACGGTTTTATCACGCTCGGACTATTGACTGTATGGGAGTATCATTATCACGATAAGAATGTCGTTGCAGGCAATCCTGCTAAAGATTGCTTCTCGGATCACTAACATGAATCGCTCGCTATCTTTATAAGATAGGTCATGGCGGTTAGTTCCGTTGGCTCTTTTCTTATCGAAACGTATTCGATTACTTTTATTCAGTTTTCAAAGAACAATGGCTCGTTAGCCTATCAAAACACATTGAAAGCTCAATATGCTTTGGTGGAATAACAAACCTCCCTGTTCGGGAAGCGTGGAATGGTTTAGCACGCTTCCACGAAAGGAGAGAGGATATTACTTAATTTCAAATGACAAAATCTTTGTAATCAGTCTGGTTTCCATTCTTCCACGTAAGACTTCATCAACGACCATACTTTGATTGCCATATTCATCTTTCATAAGTCGTAGGGAACGCTTCGTTATGTACCCTCTGTAATGATGTAGAATCTGGTTAATCGCTTCGGTATCGCCATCTGTTGCCTTTACAATGAGAGGAAAGGGAATCATAGGATATTGTGTTTTCATTCTTCAAATTCCTCCATAAACTTTTTAATTAAGGCTAGTCCACTGGTTCTATGCCGATAGACAGTAGAACGGTTCAATTTCAACAGGTCTGCAATTTCTGAATCGCTCATGTCCATAAAGTAAAACAGCAGTAGAATTTCACGTTTCTTGTCTGGCAACTCACGTAATGCTTCACTCAACAAATCATTTTCAACGCCTACTGATAACCCATTGAGTGTAAAAATCTGAAAGTCAGTTGAATAGTTATCTGTTGTCGCAAACTGGCTAACAAGATAATCGCCAACATCCGAAAAGGACACCTCACGCTTTGCAATCCTTGAAAGATAAAGCATATAATTCTTTCGCTCGTCTTCCATAGCACGTTTACAGATATAGTCAAACTGATTTTCTATTGTGGTCTGAAAAGAAGATGGTTTCATGTTTCTCACCCCCTTTCTGTCTAGGAAAGGAAGTGAGCCTTGCTCGTTTATCTCCTTTCACTCTTAGTCCCAATGTGAAAGGGGGATTTGTTGCATTACTGATAAATAAACTTTGTAAAAAAGTTCTGAATAGCCAAAAAAGCATATAAACAGATTTATTTCTCTGTTTACATGCTTCTGTTATTCTATCTATATGATTTATAAAACCACATTGGTGGACGTACTTATCTATTGCAGATAGACGACTTTTTTTGACAAGAACCCAATGTAAGGAAATTTATTGTATATGATGTACTTCATGGCGACGTTGACCTCCAACAAACCGCCATTTGGAAGTAATATACAATATTTTAACAGCGTAAATAGCACTACCATATAACGGTTTTTTTTATTGGCGTTTAGTAGTGCTTTTTATTAAATATAAACCTATAAACCATATAACACGTTTTTCTATACCTGTTTTTAATTCAGTAGGAACAATAAAATGTATAGAGGTGGTCTACTATGCGTAAAAAAGAAGATAAATATGATTTTAGAGCCTTTGGTTTAGCCATTAAAGAAGCTCGATTGAAACGAGGTTTAACTCGTGAACAAGTGGGAGCATTGATTGAAATTGACCCACGGTACTTAACTAATATTGAAAATAAAGGGCAACACCCCAGCATACAAGTTCTTTATGACCTTGTATCGTTACTTCATGTTTCCGTTGATGAATTTTTCTTACCTGCTAATAACTTGGTAAAAAGCACCCGACGATTACAGATAGAGAAATACATGGATAGCTTTACAGACAAAGAACTATCCTTAATGGAATCTTTAGCCAGCGGTATCAACGAAGCAAGAAACATCGAAGACTAATTAAAAGAATCCATACATAACGGAAAGAGCCGATAAAATGAGATTGTATTAATCTCATTTTATCGGCTCTGCGTCTTTGCGTCTGGCTCTGTAATCACAGTTACTTTGAACTGCTTTATTTCAATTAAATTTTCTTGTCTGCATTTCGGACAATAGAGGGGGAATTTTTTTAATTCAGTATCTTCCCTTATCTTTAATCGTGTTTTATTTCCACATACAGGACATGTTGAGGCGGTAAGTTTGCTAGTCAAGGAGTAAAACGACGAAGATTAGCATTTACTTCCGCCCATGCGATAGCTGTCCGTGATTGACAAGTGCTAGCACGCAGACAGAACGGAGATAGCGAACCGCTGAGTGTGTCGCTCTGCTCGTAAAAGCTTAGAAACCTTTGAACGAAAGGGATAATGAAAGCCTTGATTGCAAGGCTTTTTGCTTTATGGTGGGTAAGTATCAGAGTGAGAAAATTTTTGGAATGAGTAGAAGTGATAGCTAGAAATTATCAGTTTCTATTTCCATTTACCCTGTGGGTACGTGTTTGTTTCCATTGACAAGGAGTTTGTGGGAATAGAAATGTACCCACCTTGTTTGAATCAAGTGAAGTGTAGTTGAAGGAAATCTGTTGAAAGCAATACTTCATTTTACCGAATAAGTAATAATTTAGGCAACTTCAAATCGATTAAAAAAAACTATTTTAAAGGTTAAGAGTAGACAAAAATTGTCCACTCTTTTTTGCAAACTCAATTTATCAATAAATGAAATGAGGGAATGTAAAATGAAATATTTTGAGGTTGAGTTAGAAAATCCTGATGAATTTTTAAAACTACAAACAGAAGATTTTGTGAAAGCTAATCGCTTGCTACTAAGGAAGATAATCCAGAGCGTTACAGTCTATGAAGAAAACTTCGTCATATCCTTTAAATCTGGCATCGAATTGGAAGTATGAGTCTCATTCCATAACTTTTATATTGAACATATCATCTTGTTGTGTTATACTATAAATTGATATAAACAAAGATGTAGGAGGAACCGAAACTATGACAGCCTCAATGCGTTTAAGATAAGCTGGCAATAAAAAAAGCAGAATCTATACCCGATGATAGGCTTTTTTGTTGTGCTTATTTATACGATATTGAGCATTCATTAGTTACGGTGAGGATATTGGTTATTTAACTATACCTTTATTTAACTATGTCTTTAATATGAATGTTTCCAAATTGTATGTATGCAGACCAAAAGCCACATTGTGGGGTTTGGCCTGCATTTTTTATTGCCTAGAATGCTATTCAAAATAGAAATTCAAGCAAAATAATATGCAGGAGATAATATAAATGGAAAAATACAACAATTGGAAACGAAAATTTTATGCAATATGGGCAGGGCAAGCAGTATCATTAATCACTAGTGCCATCCTGCAAATGGCGATTATTTTTTACCTTACAGAAAAAACAGGATCTGCGATGGTCTTGTCTATGGCTTCATTAGTAGGTTTTTTACCCTATGCGATTTTGGGACCTGCCATTGGTGTGCTAGTGGATCGTCATGATAGGAAGAAGATAATGATTGGTGCCGATTTAATTATCGCAGCAGCTGGTGCAGTGCTTGCTATTGTTGCATTCTGTATGGAGCTACCTGTCTGGATGATTATGATAGTATTGTTTATCCGTAGCATTGGAACAGCTTTTCATACCCCAGCACTCAATGCGGTTACACCACTTTTAGTACCAGAAGAACAGCTAACGAAATGCGCAGGCTATAGTCAGTCTTTGCAGTCTATAAGCTATATTGTTAGTCCGGCAGTTGCAGCACTCTTATACTCCGTTTGGGATTTAAATGCTATTATTGCCATCGACGTATTGGGTGCTGTGATTGCATCTATTACGGTAGCAATTGTACGTATACCTAAGCTGGGTAATCAAGTGCAAAGTTTAGAACCAAATTTCATAAGGGAGATGAAAGAAGGAGTTGTGGTTCTGAGACAAAACAAAGGATTGTTTGCCTTATTACTCTTAGGAACACTATATACTTTTGTTTATATGCCAATCAATGCACTATTTCCTTTAATAAGCATGGAACACTTTAATGGAACGCCTGTGCATATTTCTATTACGGAAATTTCCTTTGCATTTGGGATGCTAGCAGGAGGCTTATTATTAGGAAGATTAGGGGGCTTCGAAAAGCATGTATTACTAATAACAAGTTCATTTTTTATAATGGGGACCAGTTTAGCCGTTTCGGGAATACTTCCTCCAAATGGATTTGTAATATTCGTAGTTTGCTGTGCAATAATGGGGCTTTCGGTGCCATTTTATAGCGGTGTGCAAACAGCTCTTTTTCAGGAGAAAATTAAGCCTGAATATTTAGGACGTGTATTTTCTTTGATCGGAAGTATCATGTCACTTGCTATGCCAATTGGGTTAATTCTTTCTGGATTCTTTGCTGATAAAATCGGTGTAAATCATTGGTTTTTACTATCAGGTATTTTAATTATTGGCATTGCTATAGTTTGCCAAATGATAACTGAGGTTAGAAAATTAGATTTAAAATAAACAATATTGGAGGAATATTTATGTATCTTATTTTCATGTAACTCTTCCTGCTAAAATCGCAGGGTTTTCCCTGCATACAAGCAAATGAAAGCATGCGATTATAGACAGGAGGAAATGTTATGGAATTAATATTAAAAGCAAAAGACATTCGTGTGGAATTCAAAGGACGCGATGTTTTAGATATAAATGAATTAGAAGTATATGATTATGACCGTATTGGTTTAGTAGGAGCAAATGGTGCTGGAAAAAGCACTTTACTCAGGGTACTTTTAGGAGAATTAACTCCCCCAGGATGTAAAATGAATCGTCTGGGTGAACTTGCCTATATTCCCCAGTTGGACGAAGTAACTCTGCAGGAGGAAAAAGATTTTGCACTTGTAGGCAAGCTAGGTGTTGAGCAATTAAATATACAGACTATGAGCGGTGGTGAAGAAACAAGGCTTAAAATAGCACAGGCCTTATCGGCACAGGTTCATGGTATTTTAGCGGATGAACCTACGAGCCATTTAGACCGTGAAGGAATTGATTTTCTAATAGGACAGCTAAAATATTTTACAGGTGCACTGTTAGTTATTAGCCATGACCGCTATTTTCTTGATGAAATAGTAGATAAAATATGGGAACTGAAAGATGGCAAAATCACTGAGTATTGGGGAAACTATTCTGATTATCTTCGTCAGAAAGAGGAAGAACGTAAGAGGCAAGCTGCAGAATACGAACAATTTATTGCGGAACGTGCCCGATTGGAAAGGGCTGCGGAGGAAAAGCGAAAACAGGCTCGTAAAATAGAACAGAAGGCAAAAGGTTCTTCAAAGAAAAAAAGTACTGAAGACGGAGGGCGTTTAGCTCATCAAAAATCAATAGGAAGTAAGGAAAAAAAGATGTATAATGCTGCTAAAACCCTAGAGCACAGGATTGCGGCCTTAGGAAAAGTAGAAGCTCCGGAAGGCATTCGCAGAATTCGTTTCAGGCAAAGTAAAGCATTGGAGCTCCATAATCCATACCCTATAGTCGGTGCAGAAATTAATAAAGTATTTGGGGATAAGGCTCTGTTTGAAAATGCATCTTTTCAAATTCCGTTAGGAGCAAAAGTGGCGTTAACTGGTGGTAATGGAATCGGAAAAACAACTTTAATCCAAATGATCTTAAACCATGAAGAAGGAATTTCTATTTCGCCTAAGGCAAAAATAGGTTACTTTGCACAGAATGGTTACAAGTACAACAGTAATCAGAATGTTATGGAGTTTATGCAGAAGGATTGTGACTACAATATATCAGAAATTCGTTCAGTGCTAGCATCTATGGGGTTCAAACAGAACGATATTGGAAAAAGTTTATCTGTTTTAAGCGGTGGAGAAATTATAAAATTGTTGCTTGCTAAAATGCTCATGGGTAGATATAACATCCTAATAATGGATGAACCCAGTAACTTCCTTGACATACCAAGTTTAGAGGCTTTGGAAATACTAATGAAGGAGTACACCGGAACTATCGTGTTTATCACCCACGATAAACGATTACTCGAAAATGTAGCAGATGTAGTTTATGAAATTAGAGATAAGAAAATAAATCTGAAACATTAAATTTAAGGTAGTCGCTGGTCAGTATAGTCTGTTCTGGTTGGCGACTCCATTGTTAAAGAGTATAAAGACTTTAGATTTTATGAATATTAAAAATAGGAACAGTCAATTGAACTGCTCCTATTTTTCTGCTAAATATATTGTAGTTTTCTTATATGTATAATGATAGATTAGCGGATTCTCATCTACGGTACTTACTTCAAATATGAAGAAGTGATCGCGGTTATCTCTGGACTTTTCCTTATTGAGGACAAAGTAATTCTTACGTGAAGTCGCCATTGTTTTTAGGATATCATCAGTTAGGAAGGTCAATGGAATATTCATGTTAGAGTAGCGGTAGAAGTCACGTTCAAAATCTTGGTAGCTCTCGCTATAATAGTCCATTTGTAGGTGATTACGCTGAAACTCAAGCTGATTCATAGAGCACCTCCTCGACAAGTTCAATACTAATAATGTCTTTTAATTTCAAATTGATGTGACCTGTTGTAGTTTTTATCAAAATGAAATCTTTGGTCAGACTTGGTATTGTTCCAGTGTAGGAAACACGCTTGTTTTTTTCAATCACTTGAATGCGTGTGCGTAGCTGCCCGGCGTATACTTGACTGAGGAGTAATAATTTCTTCTCTAGTGATAAGTCAGACATGTACGTTACTTTGTTTGTATCATCAGAGAGTGCTGATGCATGTTCAGATAGGAAAAAGCCCATCCATTTTTGCATCTTTGTATCCTGGTACTCTCTTGCTGATTGAAATGGTAAATATGAACGGTCAATCATATCAAATCCTTTCTATGCAGAGGCAAGGGTATTTTTATCAAATTGAATCGTAAAACCTTGAATTCCCCCACCTGTGTAACATTCTTTAAAGCGATTGATTACCTCAGTATAGATTATCACAGATGAGCTTGTTGGCTTAATGCTAAATGTAAATTCCAATGGTAATCGGTTTTCAGATTTAGCATGTACTAGTCGTATCGATATTTCAGTTGTTTTGAGTTTTCTCTGACGAAGTTTTGAAGTTGCTGTTTCAACGATTCCATGTAAAAATCTTTCAAGCATTTCAATATCATTACATCCTTTGCTACGGATTTCTGAAAATTGTACTGTATTTTTTTCTTGTTTCATTTTAATCCCTCCAATCCACCCGCGGAATGACCACCGATAAGTTTACTGCGTTCAATATTTCTGGAACCTTCAGTTAGGACGGTTCCTTTTTGTATGGCTAAAAAACCAAACTGTTCTCTGACAACATCAATAGCTGTCTGAAGTCTATTATCTTTTTCAATTTGTTCTACATCATCAAAGAGTGATAGTAGAGTATAGCTTTCATCTACGAAGCCACTATAAGATACACCAATTTGTCTCACTGCACCAGAGGTGTATTTTTTCGGAATAATACAAGTACATGACTCACCATTGTTTTGGGGAGATTTGCGGGTTCAATTTTATTCTGAGCATTTATAGATTTTTTCATCTCAGTCCTAGAATAGCCAATATGAATAGAAACGACAGTAGTCAATACTAGGGCTACTGTTCCGTTCCACAGTATCATTTAAAAATCATTTTCACACCCTTTCGTCTATTAGTATAGAAGAAAGCTCTCAGCACACAATATCCACTTGTAGTTTATAATAACTATCTCCTCCTTTACACTTTAATTCAAATCTTTATTAAAAAATATTTCATCTTATTTAACAAGAAACCATATTTATATAACAACATAAAATACACTAAGTTATTTTATTGAACATATATCGTACTTTATCTATCCGACTATTTGGACGACGGGGCTGGCAAACAGGTTCACCGGTAGTAACATGGTACCCTTTTAACTCTGTTAAACAAACACTACGTCCATTTGTAAAGAAAGTTAAATCACTACGATATTCTTGAATACACCGAGCAGGGATTTCTCCACTAAGAATGACCTCATTATTTTTCAATTGAGTGTCTACGATGTTCGCACAATATTTAGGAGCATCGGTGTATGCTCGTGAAAGATATTCCTGTGGCGCATAAATTTTAAAACTAAGATATGGCTCTAACAATTCTGTTCCAGCTTTTTTTAAGACTTGTTCCAATACAATAGGAGCAAGCATCCGAAAATCTGCTGGGGTACTAACAGGGCTATAGTATAAGCCATACTTAAAACAGATTTTACAGTCCGTCACATTCCAACCATATAATCCTTGTTCGCAACCATAGCGTATCCCTTCCATAACTGCATTTTGAAATGATTGATTTAAGTATCCAAGAGAAACCGAGCTCTCATACTGCATTCCACTTCCCAACGGAAGCGGTGATACAGATAAACCAATGGAAGCCCAGAAAGGATTTGGCGGCACTTCGATGTGAATGGTATACTCTGCTTTTTTTAACGGTCTTTCCATATAAATGACTGTAGGCTCTTTTATTTCTATCTCCACATGATACTTTTCTTGCAGCAGAGCACAAGTCACTTCCATTTGTACTTTCCCTAAGAAAGAAAGTATGATTTCATGTGTCGTAGAATCCACGTAATATCGTAGAAGCGGATCACTATCTGAGATTTCCAAAAGGGCATCAAGCAACATTTCTCTCTGTTCAGGTTTACTCGGTTCAACAGTTGTTTGTAGTAGAGGGTGCGGATTTTCAATCTTTTTTCTCTGTGGCAATAGTTTTGTATCTCCAAGAACACTATTTAACTTCAAAAACTCATTTTGCAAAATAACAATTTCTCCAGAATAAGCTCTATCAATCTTACATAATTCACCATTTATTGAAGTATACATTTCTGTAACTTTTATTTTTTCTTTTTCTGATACTCTAACCGAATCTCGTAAATGTAGTACTCCACTATAAAGGCGTATATATGCAAGACGTTGTCTTTTTTTTGTATATTCAATTTTGAAAACATTTCCGCAAAGTTCAGACGGACCTCGATGTGTTGATGAATAAAATTTATTCGTAATCACTTCTATAAGGTTATCAATCCCTATATTGTTTTTTGCACTTCCGTGATAAACAGGGAACAGGGAACAATTATGAAATCTTATGCTTTCCTCTTGTTCGAGTTCCAATGCTTCTAATGATTTACCGGACATATATTTCTCTAAAAGGTCATCGTTTCCCTCTATTACCGTATCCCATTGTTCAGATTCGGTAAAGTTCGTCACACACATATTAGGATACAGTTCTACCTTCTGTTTGATTACAATTTCGGCAGAAAGTTTCTCTTTAATATCCTGATAAACCGTTGATAAATCAATTCCATTTTGGTCAATCTTATTGATAAAAAAGATTGTGGGAATCCCCATTTTCCTAAGTGCATGAAATAATATACGAGTTTGTGCTTGTACGCCATCTTTTGCAGAAATCAGTAGAATTGCCCCATCTAAAACTGATAATGAACGATATACTTCTGCTAAGAAATCCATATGTCCTGGCGTGTCTATGATGTTCACCTTCGTATTTTCCCACTGAAAAGAGGTTATTCCTGTCTGAATTGTAATTCCTCTCTGACGTTCTAAAAGCGTATTATCCGTCCTCGTTGTACCTTTGTCCACGCTTCCTAATTCTGTAATCGCTCCACTGTTATATAATAAGCTTTCTGTTAAGGTAGTTTTTCCTGCATCAACATGAGCTAAAACTCCAATATTAATAATTTTCATGTGATTTTCCTCCATTCAAAAACCCAAAAGGGCATAAAAATCCCAGTGATAAATACTTTTATCACTGGGATTTTTATGCATAACCATAGGTATACAAAGCATACAGATATTCTCTGGATACTTTAGAATCACATGATAAAGGTATTCTTAAACTGGGTACAAAAAACTAAGCCCGCCTAAAAAAGGACATCTAATTATTTGTTCCCGCTATCAAATTGACAGTTTATTTAAGAATACCTTGCCGCATATTTATTAACTCCTTTTAAATAGTCACTTAAATAATAGCACATAAGAGCATATTTGTAAAGGAATCTCCAATTTTTTATCAAAAAGAGTACATGATTACAAAGTATCTGTAATCATGTACCAATATTTGTTATTTTACAATCTTCCAATTACTCCCGTTCTTTTCAAGTACCAAATCAAATTGAGATACCTGCGTTGCTTTGGTCTGCTGGTCGATATACTCCACTGTCAGCGATACCGTGACTTGATTATCCTTACGATTGTGAATAGGATTTACCAGTTCTTGAAAGATGTACTCTTTTCCGATTGGTTTTAATATCCCGTCATTCACATAGTAGGAAAGTTCACTGGCTGTCGCTGTAGGATAGAGCTTGAAGAACGTCGTTAAAAACTCATTGATTTCATTGGTTGTAATGGAATCAACCGTCCCCTCACTTTCAATGGCTTTTGGTTTATAACTTGATTTCTTAGGTATGTTGGTAATGGTCGGATTCTTAACCAGTACCATATTTCCAGAACCATCTACATAGACACTCACAATATAAGCAGAGTGGACGGTCTTTGTATTTTCTCCCTCTGTAATGAGCTGGTCTACACTGTAGGTTACATTAAACTCATTGTCGCCAGTTGGCTCTACCGTCCATATCTGAAATCCTCTTACAGAAGACGATACAGGAATATCTTTGCGTACTGTATCAACATTGAGAGCTTGAAGTTCATCTGTCAGATAGCCTTTTAGACTTTCCATTCGATTATCAATGGACTTATCGGATTGCTCCCATGAATAGTAGACTTTCGCAAAGTTCTCTACAAAATTTTCTACATGATGAGTATCAACGTATTCCTTTTCTATGATAGTTGTTTCGTGAATAGTATGAGTATCTATAGCTGTAAAGTGCTTGAATATCGCAAAGCTGAAACTAAGCCCTAAAAGTACCCACAAGGCAATCACAACCTTTTTATGAGGATTGACCTTATAGACACGAGGTTTCTTTTCCTTTGGTATCTGTTTTTCTTTATTCTGATTTTTTCTAAATTTCATCATTAAATCTTCCTTTCTCATTGTTTGATTCGTCCTGCTCCCACTAAATGCTGTTGCCAGTAGGGGCTTGTTAAGTCGGCATAACCGATTGGGTCGCCTGCATGAAACATACGGTTATTGCCAAGGTATATCCCAACATGAGTAATATAAGAGCCAGCGTTATAGGTAGAATGAAAGAAAACCAAATCGCCAGCTTGTGCTTCCGATAGTGGGATATGCTGGGTCACATCATATTGCTGTTGTGCGGTTCGTGGTAAGTTAATTCCAGCTTTTCCATACGTCCATTGTGTCAGTCCGCTACAATCAAAAGAAGTAGTCGGGGAAGCTCCACCGTAAACGTATCGCCAGCCCTCATATTTCAGTGCTTCGTCCATGATGGCTTGTACCGTATCATCATCAAACTCTGTTGTGACAAGATACTGCGTTACCAGTTGCACATAAAACATATTGCCATAGTTGTATCGCCAGCCCCCATTGATAGGTATGGCTATGGGATTGGGGTAAGACACTTTTTCGCCACCTGAATACTCTTTTGAGAAACTTTGAGCCAGTTCAAAGGTATATTTATTTCCACGATTAGCCACATACCCTAAGAAACCACCACCATAATTGTAGGACTGGATAACCGATTCTAAATCTACACTGAGCCTTTCGCTACTGGCTAATAATTCACTGAAATACTTCACACCTTGCTTAATGGATTCTTCTGTACTCAATGAATTAGGTGGAAGACCGAGGGATTCCGAGGACTGCATAACATCTTCCGCAGTACCGCCCGATTCCACCTGTATAATCGCAAGAAGTATGTTGACATATTCTTCAACGCCATATTCTTTGGCATATTTTTCTACCATAGGCTTATGAGCCAGCACTTCTGCGGAAACATTCACACCTCCATAATGAATATTGGAAATTCCGCTGTCCTGTTCATCTGAAAATAAAATGGCAACAAACAGAAGCAGTGAGAAGACCATCAAGAATAATCCAGAACCACCAATCACTAAAGTTTTCAACTTCATGGTTTCTTACCGACTTTCTTAATGGTGGCGGTTTTGATTGGTGGTCTACTTCTTGTATTTTGTAGTGGTACTCTTTGAACAGTAGACGGACGTTCTTTTGTGATTGGACGTTGTGAAGTTCTATCTGCTGTAGTGGTTGAAGTTGCTGGCTTTTGAACGGTTTTTTCTTGAACGGTATTGCCTTGGCGTTCCACTTTTGGACTTGAAAAATCGGACTTAACTGCTGGACGCTCTTGTTTGGCTTGTTGAGATTCCTTATATGAAGTCTGAATATTAGACTGTTTTGAGGTCTGTTCATCATGATATTGTTCTTGTCTTGTAGTCGGTCTTTCATGAACAGAAGAAGCAGGCTGTTTTTTCTGTTTGACCTGTTCCATTTCAGAGCGACGCTTCGCAATGGTTTTTCGCCTTTGTTCCTGCTGTTCCTTGCGTCCACTGGCTCTGTCCGCTTTGGTTTGAGAAATACTACTGGTTAAATCACGGACATTCTCTTTTACTTTGGATTTTCCTTGATATACTGCATATCTTGCATTGGTCGGCAAATCTTTAACCTGTTCTTTCAAACCACTAGCAGTGTCTACCATTCTGTCTTTGGTATCAGCTACTGTACCGATGGTTTGACCGATACGTTTTCCAAGTGTTGATTTTTCCTTTCCGTCTGGTCGGGAGTGATCTGCTTGTGTCCTTGCAGAACTCCCCGAACCCGACTGTCCTTTTTTACCTGTAACAATGGCAGACCCAGCCCCTAGAGTAGTCATGGAACGTCCAAGTTTCCGCTGTAGACGGTGCATGTGAGCGTGCATAAGCATACGAGGTTTTCTCATCACACGACTTCCCACACTTTGAGAATCGTTACTCTGTAGAGAAAACATACTCATTAAATCGCCCAGCTTGAAGTAGATTCCTGCAAAGGTCACAATCTGTAGAAAAGCAATCAAAAAGAACGGATAACCAGCCGATAAGGTATAGAGCATGGTTGAAATACTAAATGCTGTCGTAATAATCAATGTGATTCCAGCTCGTGTCAAAATGGTATTAAAGAGCTTTGTTATGGCTCGTTTTGACATACCATCAAATGATGGAATCATGCTTAAAATAAAGCTCACAGGCAGAAACATAGCATAGATGATAAAAAGTACCTGCGAGAAAATCATGATTCCTGTTAATAGGAATACAAATATGGAAATCCCAATATTGAAGACAAATAGGAAGAAGACTGTACCTAAACGGTTAATGGTCTTTGTAATGGTTAGATTGGTATTGCTTCTGTCTTCAATTTCTTCCGCAACAATTTTTTCTCTGTCTTCGCCATTGTTGGAATCTGGGCTGGTGGAGAGCAGGCTTTCCACACGGTCAATACCGATACTTTCAATGTCTGAACTGTTGTATTGAAGCAGTAGCCACGGTTGCTGAACCTGTATGGAAAACAGGCTATCTCTGATTAAGTCCACGCTGTCCTTGCCTTGACTATCGGAATGGGGCATGACAATCTTCGTGCCAAGTGATAAACTGGCATTACTGATGTCTGATGAAAAGTCATTGATTTTTTTAATGTAGTCGGGAGCGTAGGCAATAAAGGAAGCCGATAGGATAAACACCAGCACAAAATTCATAATGGCATGAATTGCCTTTGTGGTTTCTCTCTTTATCAGTCCCGTATAGGCAACATAAACCCCAAGAACCAAAATCAAGAGTAAGAGGAATCCAACATAGAAACCCTCTGTTGAAAATCCGTTTGCACTCACACCAGCTAAGGTCTGCATATTCTTACCAATGGAATCTGCTGTAGCGGAAATGAAGTCTAAGGAATAGGCTTCCTGTACTAAGTAACCTGTCGCATTGGAAACATACAAACTGATTGTCCAAATAAAATTGGTAATGGCATATAGTCCATACATGACCTGTTTTCCAATCCCGTCCGACCAGTTCCACGGAAGCCAGCCCCAGCTATTATCCACATAAAAATCCAGTTGATAGTTTTCAAGTGGGTATCGGCTGTATTCATTTGCCACATTGACCGTATCATCTACCAAGCCCGCAGCTTGAACCACCGTTCCCAGCATGGCTAAAAGAAAAATGGCAATCACAAGTGTGAAAGCCACTGTCATTGCCACTTTACCTAGACGTTTCAGCGTCCAGTTTGATTTTATTCTGTTTACTATTGATGGTTTCACATTTACACCTCTTTTCGCACAGGTGGTCTGGTATCAAAGGCATGGAGCAGTTCTTCAAATACAGGGTGGAACTGTATCACACCGACACGACCATATAAATCACTGATAAGGCATTGCCCGTTTTCCAAATCACGCAATCGCTTCTGATTGTTTTCGTCCTCTGGGTCTACACCAAAAAAGGCTAAGGTCTTTTTAATCTCGTTAAGGTCAGTGGAACGAAATGCAAATTTTAAGCCGAGGTTATTTTTCAGTTTTTCATCTAAGAGGTCGTCTGTATTTTGGGTCACGAAATATACCCCAGCGTTCATAGCACGACCAGCCCGAACCAGCTTCATAGATAGTGTTTTTCCTTGTGCTACCTGTAAAAAGCTCCATGCTTCGTCTAAATCTACAATCTTGAAAATGCTTCGGTCTGTATGGATAAAGTCTAAAGCAAAGGTACTAATGACAATCAGCATAGCAACGGATAAAAGCTCCATAGTGGTATATTCCTCAAAGGAAGTTTCCTTGTCGGGAAGTACCAAGTCCGCAACCTGTATAATGTTCAGTTGTTTTTCTAAGCTGATAGACTGCTCCACATAACCATTACTGAATAATAAATGTGCAAAGTCATAGTCTGTAAAACTTTCGATATGGTCGGCTATACTGGTACTTAGTGGCGTATTCTCAACCCGTAATTCCTCAATCACTTTCATCAACCCTCGTACTTCACTATTGGTTACTGCACGAATGGCTTTTCTAAGGATTGGGAAGCGTTCCCCATCACGAGAGGAAATCCCCGTAAGGAATGTCAGAATATCAATAGCCAGTGATTCAGAATCTTTGGGATTTTTCATAATCACATAAGGGTCAAGTAAGCCTTTGTTTTTCTCATCAGAAGTCAGAGTGACGATATTGATTTCATGGGAAATCTCTGGCAAGGTTTCTTTCCATCTGCCACGTTCTGCTTTTGGGTCTACAATCACTGCTTGTGCCCCATAAAGCACCGCATAATAGACGATAAGGTTATTCGCAAAGGATTTACCACCACCCAGCGAACCAACAAAAGCCGACGCTAACGCATTGGTTACTGAACCCTTAACCCCTTGACTGGCAAGAGCAGGTTTCAGATAGACATTGCGTCCAGTATCTAAGCTGTAGCCAACATAAATCCCCTCATTTTCCCCCAGCATTTGAGTAGCACCAAAACCTAAACCAGCGAGGAAATCAGAGGTCACGTATTGAATATAATCATTCATATAACGCTTGCTGGCAGGTAAAAATTCTTCATGTAAGCCGAGCATATCCCCAAATGGTCGTACCAGTTTTACGCTTAAATCGTCATAAAAATCTTTCACTTCATTACAACGACGTTTGAGTTCGTCAAGATCATTTGCTGATACCCTTACCACATAAGACAGCTTGTACATAGATTCCTTGCTTTGGTCTAAATTGGTTTCCAGCTCATTCACACTTTCCAGAGCTTCCGCCACATTGGAGCTGGTTTCATTATCACTTTGCCAAGCGTGGTTATCCAAGTCTTTCAGTTCTTTCTTTTTATTGCGGACAGTAGATAGGGCTTTACGATTCGCTACAATTTCCACATTCATTGACGTATCAATCGGGAATGTAAATTGCTGTTGCTGGTAGTAGAAGATTTCAGAGGACGGGAAGTCCAGTTCTCCGACAATGCTGTTAATGGTAAAGTAAGCTACATAGACGGTTTCATCTTCCTGCTGGATTTTCAAATATCGCTGTTTTTCTTCCACCAAACAGCGAGTAGGCTTAATCAAGTCATAGTATTTAATCAGCGTTTCATTATCCAGCTTTTTCTTTGATAGATGGTACTCATACTCTTCATAGGCAGTGCCTGTCTGTCCGTAAAGGTGTTCAATCAGATAGCCGAAGTCGTCCTTATCTAACCTGCGGATTTTGAAACGACGAGAGATTTTATTTTCTAAGAGCTTTTCCATCTTCTGAAAACGCAGGATTTCATCATTACTCATACTAACAAAATCGCCCATCAGCTTATGGTTCACATCATAGACAAAATCAGACAAAGCATTTTTTGCTTCAACGGTAAGACTTTTCATAGAAAACTCCTGATCGTTGAGAAGCAACTTAAAGCCGATAAAGAAACGGTAGTTCACTTGATTTTCGCCAATCATGGATATTAAAGCGTCTGTCTGTTGGTCGATTTTGTCATAGGCAACCGCTTTGAGCTTGCCAGTGACTTCATTTTTGGAACGCTCTTGTGCAGAACGTATGCTGGATTCTGTACTGATTTGTAAAGCATGAATTTTGCCATCACGATTTTGTGCGATAAGCTGTCTGAAAGAATCATGCACTTGTATTTTCTGTTCTGGACTTAGAAATGAGTAATTGTAAGGAACAAGCTCATAGTAAGCATAACATTCCCCGTCTTTATTCCAGACGAGATTGTTTTCAATGTATTTAATTGGATATGCCATAAAATTCACTCCTAACTGCTGTAATGGCTTCTTGTGGCTGGTTTCTGCCAAGCGTTACTTTTTTTCCTGCATAGGTCAGCTTTGGTCGCAGTGCATAAGCAATGACAGACTTCAAAAATCCATAAGGCTTTTTACCATCAAAAGTTTTTGTAGACATAAACCATGTGAAAGCCACAGGAATCCCAAAGTATTTGAGAAATGCTCCCTCTATCATGGAAAGAGGGGGCAAGTTGCCAAGTATCATCACTGCAAAGAGTGACACGACAAACCATGTCATTTGCGTAAAGGTTATGGGAAACGGAAGTCTAAAATCATTGATAGAATACAGTACCTTTTCCACAGACCAGATACTGGTATAGCTTCGTATTTTCTTCATGTAATCAATCCTTTCATAAAAAATAGGGGTAGCTGATTGAGCCACCCCGTAAAATAGAAAATCTGCCAGTAGTAATGTACCGACAGATTTAATAGACGATTTCAAAAATCCCATGATTGGTTGAGATAAACGTTCCTGAAAGGTCTAAATCCCGACCATAGGCTTGATAATCAATATAGTTTTGAAGACTAGCTGGTACTTCGCCTAAAGCACCCGTTTCTTCAATGTAGTAGCGTGCCACGTCATACATATCATCACAATCGGAATGAATGATAATATCCTCTTGATGTTCGCTTAGTTCTTCAATGCTTGAAAAATGAGTGAGCAGAGCAGATAGCTCCGATTGTAATTCTTCGGGTAATTCCGATACCATTTCCCATAGTCGATTGAGTTCGCCAATGGAAGTGTATTCGTCAACCGTAAAGGGTAACTCGTAGTCATGAATGGCGTATTCCTCATATTCATCATTCAAGCCGATTTTCTCTTTGACTTCCTCAAAGTCAATGGGAAAGGTAAACCACGCACCGACCAATTCGCCCTCATTGTATTTGCCTAAATTCGCAATATAGACTTGCATATCGTCCATATATTCACGTCCTTTCTTTGTAGAGATTCAAAAATCCCTACCGCACTTCGTTTGGTGTACCATTCCTTTGCGGAACATAAGAAAACCACTTATATTCCACAAAAGAACGGTTTTATTTAAGCACCAATAATGCGATTGAATAGCTCTAGTAAAATGTCTTTTACTCCAGCAGCGTTGAAGACTAAGCCAACCGCAATAATCGCAATAATTAAAAAGCCAATCAGTTTGCTAAACTCACGCTTGAAGCCAAGATACAAGCCAATCACAACGATTGCTAAAAGCACCAGTGATTGAGCGTTTGATAGAAACCAGTTATAAAGGTTTTGTCCAAAATTCATAAAAATGTTCTCCTCTCTATATTCAATGAATTTGTATTTGAGTTATTTTTTTGTTGTTATCACGTCCTGTTCTTTTACTGACTGTTGCTTCAAAATCTGCTTGTGTCGGTCTGTCAGTTTCGCATGGTCGAGAATGTCTTTTACAACCTGCGTCTGGTTGATTTCATCAAGTTTAATCGCAACCTTTAAGGTCGGGGCAACTTGATGAGATAGCCAGTTCAGCGTCCTTTGGAAGGAGTAAGGCTCTGGTTTTGTGGTTAGTTTTAATCGTTCACGATTGTTCCCAATAAACCAAGCCCATTCTTCATTCAGTTTCCAATCAGAACGAGGTTTGGAATCGTCTTTATCTACAAAACGGATATACCGATTGATAATTTTAAAGGCGGTATGCTCTGGATTGTCATAGACGAGTAAATCACGGACTGCATAATAGGCACGCTCATTTTTCAATCGAATCTCAAAACGGTTTTTTACTTCTGCGTCTTCAATGGGAATATCATTTTTCTTGTACTGCTCGTAGTCCTTTTCATAGATACAGAAATAAACTTCACTTTGTAATGAACCGATATAGAGGGTGTTTCCCATACATTCCTTTTCCTCTTTGCGTACCAGTTCGCCACTGCGATAGCTTTTAAAACTGCGGAAGACGGAGATACATTCTTCCTGTTGGCACTTTTCAGTGAGTACAGGGATATTCAAAATCCCTGTCTTATCGTTAATGGCAAGGTCAAGGCGTTTCATCACACCGCCAGCCACCAAAACGTCCATAAAGAACTCATACCAGCTTCTTTGTTGTGCCAGAAGATAGCTTTCAAATTGTCTGCACCCACGACCTTTCAATTCCACCAGAACTCCTTTGTCCAGTTCATGGGAGCAAAGGACGAATATGTCGCCTAAAGCATAATGCTCTGAATAAGAATAGAAACCATAGTCCTCATGAAGAAAATAGGACAGTTTCAGTTGTAAGATGTTTTCGACCACCTGCTGTACGTCTGTTGTCGGAAAGCGAATCCTTACATAATCAAACAGCATTTCAAGGGGAGCGTCGGGATTGAAGCGTTCCAGAGCTTCCCAAAGGGACTGCTGTAAATCCTCTGATGGCTTGACTTTTCCTGTTTCAATATCGCTTAGATACTGCCTTGTAATACCAGTCGCAACAGCTAAACGGTTTTGAGATAGTCCATAAGCCAAGCGTTTTTCTTTTAAATGCTGTAACCAAGTTTGTTCATTCAGTAAAAATCCCTCCAATCAAAAAGGCGTATGTCAACTTTTAAAGCCCATTTGACATACGCTGAAATTTTGTAAATCCCTTGTAACCAAAGGATTTTCTAATGTTTTTTTGACTGTTTCCTGTCGATTTGTACCCCCCTGTTAGATACGGGGGGTTAAGTGCTGGCGTGGCTATTGCCACACCAGCCAGCAAGATCAGTCCACACCTGCGACTTCCGCTTCGCACGTCGCCTGCGTGGACTGTCTGCTGTTGGATAACTTTTTAATTTCCTCCAAGAAATCATATCCTTTTGGTACAAGGGGAGTATAAAACTCTGATATGACACTTGTTCCTACATCAACATAGCCACGACCTTTGATTCGCTTTAAGAAGAAATCCTTTTGTACGTCACTGCCAAACATCATGCCATAGCCCATTTCAGACATACGACCTAAAGCCACTCTGAAATTAAACTGATCACGGATTCCGTCGCCTAAATATTTTGCGTCTGGACGTTGACAAGCCAGTATTAGAAAGAAGCCAGCTTGACGACCTAACATGACAATCTGTTTCAGCTTATTCATAACTGCGGTGTTTTCTTTTGTTCCCAGCATTTCCATGAAAGCGACGTATTCATCAAAGATTAAGAAGTGTGCCGGGAGACCTAAGTAAGCATAATTTTTGCCAGTCTTATAGTTCTTCATCTGCTTCATTTCCTCACTACGTTTCATCATTTCTTCATAGAATGTTTCAATGCAAGAAAGCAAGTCTTCTTTTCTATAGTAGACATTTGCCATCACAGAACCTAAGTCCGCAAGGTCAGCATTTTTCGGGTCAAGAATATACAGTTTTGAATCTGTATGAAGCAAGGCTTCAATCAGTGTCAGTATAAAGTAAGTTTTACCGCCACCTGTACCACCAGCAATCAACATATGAGGGAGCTTATCATATTCCCACCATACGTTTTTCATTAAGCGAAGTTTACCATCTTTAGCTTCTACTTCATCAATAGAAATACGACTGGCTATGGTGTCATAGAGCAAAGTATATTCCACATAGGAATCCTTTAACTCTTTATCCGTCAGCTCACAGTACAAGCCACTCTCTAATTTCTTTTCCAAGTGTAAGAGTTGGTCTTGATATTTTCCCAGCGTGATTTCCACCCGTATCTGTATCAAGCCATTTTTAAGTCGATAATACATTTTAGGGAAGTAGGTTATCTTTTCCTTTGTACGACCAGCACTATCTTTAAAGAAACCCTCTGTTTTGACCTGTTCAGATTCATACCACTTGTTTTCAAGTATCATCTTTGCCAGTTTTTGACGGTGGTAAAGTTGTTTAACCGTATCATAGCGAACCCGTTTGAATACAAACGCTACCAGCAAGCAGATAAGAATTGCGACACTGAAACTGATAATTAAATAGGGAATGTCAATCTTATCTGCTTGTGATAGGTTAAAATCCTGCCAGTTGATCTGCTGGATTGTCTTCACATGAAACAGTCCGACAACCAGCAGGAAAACAGGCAGGAGTGACGCTATCGTAAAATGAAAGACTAAATCTTTACCAGATGGGCGAATCCTTTTACCACGCTGTTTCATGCGAAAAAGTCTCCTTTCTACCTAGCGACTATTTGTCTTGTGTCGGTTCTTTCTTTGCTTGTGGTTGAGCTTTGAATGAACTAGAATCCTTTGTCAGCACAATATCGTCTGCCTTGATATACCAGTCAACATCTGCTCCTTGATAGGTGGCAGTAGCAACGGTGTCCGCAATGGGATTGATAAGTTCCACCCGTGCGTTATAATCAAACTCTTTCAAAGGCACGCTGGCAGGAATACTTACTTGAATCATGCGTCCTTGTCCTTTGGATTTTAAGTCATAGGTACGTTCCTTGATTTCATCTGAAACCGACCCGTCTTCATTTTGGATTCTCACTTCACGACGTAGAGCAGAGAATTTCAATTCTCCAAAAGTCGTGTCTTTATCTAATACAATGCCATTTGCTAATCTCATCATTTTTCCTCTCTTTCTTTATTCTTTTATCATGTCGTCAGCATGTAAAAGGTAATTTGTAAAACCACGAGTGCCGATTTTGTAGCCCTCTGCGGTAATACGTGGATTGACTAACTTCACACGTTCCTCAAAGCCGAAATGTTTTTCGCCAGCTTCAGCAGGAAGCACCACCACAATATCATCTGCTCTTTGAACATCAGAATAGAGATTATAGCTTCTTGATAAGACAGTTAGCCGTCCGTTGATTCTTCGCTGAACGACTTTATCCTCGCCAGCAAATTCTAAATTGCCGAATGTTTTTTCCATGTTGGGAATCACAAATTTAAGTTCCATATTTTTACCTATCCTTTCTTTTTTATTGGCTGAATGAATGTTTGATGGTCTTAAAGAGTGGGGAACGACCTTTTGATTCTTGATTTTTTGTTTTCATAAGTTCACTTCCTTTCAAAATCGGGTAAAAAAATAGACACCTCATTTTTTGAAGTGTCTACCTATTAAATATTCAAATTTTATTGGAAGTATCTTTATATCTTCACTTTTCAAGGATAAATCGTCGTATCAAAGCTCATTCATAAGTAGTAAATTAGTAGTAAATTGAGTGGTTTTGACCTTGATAAAGTGTGATAAGTCCAGTTTTTATGCGGATAACTAGATTTTTATGCTATTTTTATGAAGAAAAACAGCGTTACCTTCTTCTTGCTCAGTACGTCACTTCGTTCCGTAAAATCGCTTCGAAAAAGGTAACGCTATTTTTATTAATTTTTGCTATGAAGATGTCCCATTGTAAGGCTTTAAAACTATATCTAAAATAGATTACTTCTTATTCACTACAAACACCATAAGCACAATAAAGGAAATCACCTGTCCAACTGATTGTAGGAGAAAAGAACACATCTCTCCTCCTCCCACTCTCGTTAGGTGTATTGCTAATTTTTGTAAATAATGAGATAACAAACTCGATGGAGCTATTAGGTATATAGTAGATTGGATTACTTACATTTTATAATGGGATATCTTCATATCGGGTGTATATAGAAAAGAATACAGCCCTCTCTGCAGCGATTTTACGGAGCGTAGTGACGTACCTGAGCTAAGAGAGGGCTGTATTTTTTCTATACTAGTGATATGCAGTTGTAACGGGGCCCCATTGAAAATATAATAGAGCTCTTACTCGAACATTGTCGATAGTAATAGTTTCAAGCGGTTTGCTTGGTTTACTGCACTGGAGCCTGGATCGTAGTCGATAGCCGCAATGCGCACGTCTGGGTAGGCTGCAGATAGGGTTTTAACCATGCCTTTACCTGTTACGTGGTTTGGTAAGCAGCCGAATGGTTGCAAGCATACGATTTGTTTGGCCCCTTTTTCGATGAGGTCAATCATATCGCCTGTGAGGAACCAGCCTTCACCGCATTGGTTACCAAGGCCGATGTATTGAGCTGCTTCTTTTGCTACTTCTGTCATACGTTGTAAAGGGTCGAAGTGTTTAGACGCCGCTACAGCTTTAGCATATGGCAAGCGGTAGAGTTCAAGGGCTTCACGAGCCAAGGTGCCGAAGAAGCCAGATAGCCATGTACCATCAAGGTGTTTAGCACGGTATGTACTATCCATTGCGCAGTACAAGAAGAAGTCTAATAGGCCAGATGTAACGACTTCGCCACCTTCTTTTTCAATGAGTTCATTGATATGGTTGTTAGCGCTCGGATGGAATTTAACATAAATTTCCCCTACGACGCCAACGCGAGGTTTTTGTACATCTTTATTAACTGGCAAGTTATCAAAGTCATGAATGATTTCTTTGATGTACTTATTGTATTGACGAAGGCTTGCAGATGTAATGTTTTGCTGTAATTTTTTAATCCAGTAATCACATAATGCATCTGTAGAGCCTGGGTTAGTTTCGTATGGACGTGTAGCCAATACGCATTGCATGAGGGCATCACCGTAAACAACGGCTTGGATCATACGATGTAAGAAACCTTTTGTCAATTTGAAGCCTGGTTGACGTTCCATATCACTCGCATTGAGGGATAGAATTGGTACTTGCTTCATACCGGCATCGATTAAAGCCTTACGCAAGTAGCCGATGTAGTTTGTAGCACGACAACCACCACCTGTTTGAGAGATGATAACAGCCGTTTTATTGATATCATACTTACCAGATAGTAGAGCAGACATGAGCTGACCTACAACGATAATCGCTGGGTAACATGCATCATTATTGATGTATTTCAAGCCCACTTCAATGTCGTCACGTGTTGGAGCTGGTAACATTTCAAAGTTATAGCCTTCGTTTTTGAGGACTGGATCTAAGAGACTAAAATGCAATGGTGACATTTGTGGCACCAAGATTTTATAAGTCTTACGCATTTCCTCTGTGAACACAACGCGATTATAATCGTACGTTGGTAATTGCTCTTCCACCACTTCTGGTGCTTCTGGGTTATGATGACGACGCAAGCTACGTTCCATTACGGATTGCAAGGAACGCAAACGAATCGTTACAGCCCCAAGGTTTGTACCTTCGTCAATTTTGAGTAAGGTATGAATTTTATGGTTTGCTGAAAGTATATCTTTTACTTGATCCGCTACGATAGAGTCGAGGCCACAACCGAAGGAGTTAAGTTCAACGATTTGGAAACCTTCTGTTCTACTTACGAATTCAGCAGCCCGATATAGACGGCTATGGTAAGACCATTGGTCTACAACACGTAGATGCTTAATTTCATGACCAAGTGGCGCAACGCCATCTTCTGTAAGAACAGCCATGCCAAGAGATGTAATAAGCTCTGGAATACCGTGGTTAATACCGGAGTCCAAATGATATGGACGGCCAGCCAATACGATAGTCGGAATTTGTTCTGCTACGAGGCGAGATACAGTTTTCTTTGTCGTTTCACGGTAAGAAGCCTTACAGTTTTCTTGTTCTTCCCAAGCTTTTTCTACAGCATTAGCAATATCTTTCTTCTTGAGGTTCAAGAAATCCAATGCTTTCACAAGAGCAGGAACAAGAGATTTTTTATCAGCTAACGGCAAGAATGGTGCATGGAATGGAGTATCCCCTAACACGTCTTGCATGTTGTTTTTAATAAGTTCTGGATAGGAAATAACCATTGGACAATGGTAATTATTGTCGCGGCTAAATTCCTTAGGGCCATGTTGAATACAAGGATACCAAATAAAATCTACCTGTGCATTCGCAAGATCGCGAATATGACCATGAACCGCTTTTGCTGGATAGCAAGCTGTATCGGATGGGATTGTATCGATAGCCTTGTTGTATTGGTCCTTTGTAGTGTAATCGGAAAGGATTACTTCATAGCCAAGTGTATTAAAGAATGTAAACCAGAATGGGAAGTCCTCGTACATGTTGAGGACGCGTGGGATACCTACGCGCATTTTACCTTCGAACTCTGGAATATTTTTCTTCAAATAATAGTCGAAGTAACGACGCAATTTAACGTCTACTAAGTTAGGAACTGCTTTGCGTTCCTCTTGAATCATACCACCTGCACCGCGGTCACAACGGTTACCCGTTACGTAGGTACGACCATCGGAGAAAGCGTTGATGGTAAGCATACAATTGTTAGAGCAAAGGCCACAATTACGCATTGTCGTAGATACTTGTAAGGAGTTAAGGCCATTGCTATCGAGCAATGTACTTTTTTCCTTTTGTAACTCTTCGGCCGTTTCAGCTGCAAGAAGGGCCATACCATACGCACCCATCAAGCCAGATACGTCAGGACGAATTACTTCTACGCCCATCAATTTCTCGAAGGCACGCAATACGGATTCATTGTAGAATGTACCACCTTGTACAACGATATGATCGCCCAATTCTTTAGGATCTTTTACCTTAAGAACCTTGTAAAGGGCATTTTTAATAACAGAGTAAGCAAGGCCTGCCGCGATATCTTGTACCGTAGCACCTTCTTTTTGAGCCTGCTTAACTTTAGAGTTCATAAATACGGTACAACGAGAGCCCAAATCGATTGGCAAGGATGCCAACAAACCTTCCTTCGCGAATTGGTCGATTGGAATGCGTAGCCCGGATGCGAATGTATCGATGAAGGAACCACAACCAGAGGAGCAGGCTTCGTTCAATACGATATCTTCGATATAGCCATCACGGACCTTACAGCATTTCATATCTTGACCGCCGATGTCCAAGATAAAGGATACATCAGGGCAGAAGTAGCGAGCTGCACGATAGTGAGCCATTGTTTCTACTTCACCAATATCTATGCCAAGGGCGCGTTTAAGGAACGCTTCGCCATAACCCGTTACACCAGAATGCGCAATATAGGCGCCTTTTGGCAATAGTTCATAAATCTTCTCGATTATCTCACGAGATTTTTCTAATGGCTTGCCATGGTTTGGACCATAGTGAGAGAAGATAATTTCCTTATTACTATTGATGAGAACTACCTTAAGTGTAGTAGAACCAGCATCAATACCAAGGTAACAAGGACCTTGCGCATCTTCAATATTTGCTTTTGGCGTTACAGCCTTGGCATGACGAGCGCGGAATTCTTCTAATTCTTGTTCATTTTTAAATAGAGGTTCTACACGATCTGTAGCCTCCATAGGAATACCGATGAGGGCTCCAATTTCTTTTGTTAATTGACCAACTGTAATCTCACGACAGTCTTCTTTCATCAAAGCCGCCCCTAAAGCGATGAACAATTCACCATTCTCAGGGATAATGCGATGCGCTTCATCTAGTTCTAAGGTATCGCAGAAGCATTGGCGCAATTCAGATAAGAATGTCAATGGACCGCCAAGAAACGCTACATTACCTTCAATTTTATGACCGCATGCAAGGCCCGCAATTGTTTGGTTTACAATCGCTTGGAATACGGATTTTGCAATATTTTCATGAGATGCGCCTTGGTTTAACAAAGCTTGTACGTCTGTTTTAGCAAATACACCACAGCGTGCTGCAATTGGATAAATCGTATCAGCATTCATGGCCAATTGGTTAAGGCCAGATGCATCAGTTTGCAACAAAGTCGCCATTTGGTCGATGAAAGCACCTGTACCGCCAGCACAAGAGCCGTTCATACGGTGTTCTGCCGTTTGACCTAAATAGGTTACCTTCGCATCTTCACCACCAAGTTCGATGATAACATCAGTTTCTGGATACAATGCTTTTACAGCGCGTGTTTCAGCAATAACCTCTTGTACGAACGGAATGCGTACCTTCTCAGCCATCGCCATACCACCAGAACCGGTAATACATACATGAACTTGATCATTTTCATGACCCACTTGAGCCTCTTGGAGCAAGGTATATACGGTGTCCAAAATGTTCGCATAATGGCGTATGTACTTTTTATACAAATAATTATCGTGTTCGTCTAATAGTACAACTTTAACTGTTGTAGAGCCCACGTCAATACCCATGCGTAGCATGTGTTGCATAAATACCTCTCTTTTCAAAAACCGTATGACCACACAAGATCATACTCATATTGTGAAAGTAGTACATTTAATATGAAGCTCACATAAAATATACTAAGCATCTAATTAAATTAGACGAGGATATACTTTCACAAAAATATCTAATTTTTTAAATATCCTATACATATTATACAACAAATGTAGATAAAATCTACGTTATTCTATATTCCAATGAGTTATATGGAATATGACTAAATTTGAATAACACCTCTACATCGGAATAAGATGTAAAAAATATTATATCATTCTAAGATGAAAAAAGGTGTATCTAATAGCACATAACGTCGGTAATAAATTAATAGGCTATGTAAACTTAGTAACTTAGTAACATTCAATAGAAATCCATTATTTTATGTCCATCAATAAAGAGTAAGCCTATACATATATAAATAAAAAAGAGGCTTCAATGAAATCATTAAAGTCTCTTTTCAAAACATTATGTTACTATCGGCGTTATATAGATTTACAGCACCTTTTTATACAAGCTAACCAGATCATCATGATTAGCCGGATACGGATTGAATCTATAGCACATATCTTCTAGTGCTCTATTTGCCATAAGGTCGAGCTTAGCTTCCGATACAGCTTCATCTACACCAAAGGCGGTAAGGTTCATTGGACAGTCTAATGTATGTTGCAATGTAACGATAGCCTTTATAAGAGCAGCTAATTTATCCGTCTCTGATGCATTATGAGCTGCAAAGCCAAGTTTAGCAGATAAATGGGCATACTTCTTCGCTACCGCCGGATTGTGGGAGCAGTTAAAGCCGATTACATACGGTAAGAGCATACTATTTGCTAAACCATGAGGCACATGGAATTGGCCTCCCAATTGATGTGCCATAGCATGAACAATACCTACGCCAGCCTTGTTAAAGGAAAGCCCTGCAAGGCATGATGCTTCGTGCATAGACATGCGGTCTTGCTCTGTTGCTGTTGGCTTATGACATTTTGGCAAATATTCAAAGACAAGCTCAATCGCCTGTTGGGCCAATGCATCGGTAAAGTTATTAGCAGCAGTCGCTACATAGGCTTCTAGCGCATGAACTAGTACATCCATACCACTAAAAGCAGTAACACTTGGCGGAGATGTTTTTACAAATAATGGCGTTAATAAAGCTTCATCAGGTAATACCGCATCATCCACAAGAGGATACTTAATTTGTGTTTCGCTATCGGTAAGAACAGCAAAAGAGGTCACTTCAGACCCTGTGCCGCTAGTCGTAGGCACGGCAATAAAGGATTTGATATCCATATGCTTTAATTTACGACCAAAATAAGCAATCCCTTTGCTCATATCAATGCAAGATCCACCACCTATAGCAATGATGACGGTTGGTTTAATACCTTCCATAAATTCAATGCCTTTTACTACATGAGTTATGGGTGGGTCAGGTACTACATCAGTATAGATTGTTACCTTATTTTTACTATCCATTAAGCCCATCACATACGTAAGGCTTGGAGAATCTTTTAAAAATGGATCACATATGATAAGGATGGATTCATTATTAAATTCTGTAAGACGATTCAACGAATCTGGTCCTGCATAAATTTGAGTTGGAAAAGTCCATTTATTCATATGCTCACCACCTATCGAATATTGAATCCTGTTGTTAAGCAACATCTACGACGGCGTGCAAAGCAGCGCGCTGATGTAGTAGATTCCCCAGTAGGTGTAGCAATTGTAAAGGTTGTCGTACCTTCACCACTAAAACCAAGCCCTGCATAGGATGGACCATTCTTAACAAAAATAGATGTTTTCATCTTACGAGCCATCCGATTGAGACGTTCCATATTCAAAGAATGCATGGTTGCCGTATGATGTAAGCCCGCTTCTAACATCAAGCATACATCGAGACCTTCATCAAAGCTATCTACCGTTACAACCGGTAGAATAGGCATTAACATTTCAATCACTGCAAATGGATGGTCTTTTGGTGTACGCATGATAATCAATCGTGGATCACCGTTGTACGGAATATGTGCTGCATCAAGAATGACGCTTGCATTCTTACCGACGAACTTTTTGTTTGGTGTCCCATTCGGTAATACAGTTAAATCCACTAAGCGTTGAATATCTTGTTGATTTTCAATGAGGACGCATCCTGCTTTCACCATTTCTTGAACTAGCTGTGGCTCAATTTGGCGCATAGCAACGACGCTCTTTTCAGCGATACATAGAATATTATTATCGAGGCTAGCACCGAGGACGATATCTTGAGCTGCCTTTTTAATATCTGCTGTTTCATCTACAAAGGCTGGTGGATTACCAGCACCAGCACCGATAACCTTTTTGCCACTTTGAAGCGCTTGTTTTACTACGCCAGGCCCACCAGTAACAACAAGTAAGCTCACATCGGGGTGCAACATCATCTCTTGAGCGGACTCAATAGATGGCTCACGAAGTGTAACGATTAGGTTTTCAATGCCAATCGATTTAGCGATGATTTGGTTAAGTTCACTAACTAACAATCGACTAAGATGCTTAGCACCAGGATGCACACTAAAGAATACGGCATTCCCTGCTGCTAGCATACCAATTGTATTACATATTAACGTTTCTGCTGGATTTGTACTTGGTGTAATAGCACCGATGACACCGTAGGCAGACAATTCATATAATGTCATGCCGTTGTCTCCGGTTTCACATTCTGTAACGAGATCTTCTACACCCGGTGTTTTATCGAGTGTAAGGTTTAATTTCAATACTTTATCTGCAACACGACCCATTCCTGTTTCTTCAACAGTTTTTTGAGCCAACTCTTGTACTCGTGGGCGCATAGCAGCACGGATGTCTGCTATTACCTTTTCACGGGTTGCCAAGGTGCAATCTTCAAAGCGCGCTTGCGCTGCTTTTGCTGCTTGAATGGCCTCATCAACGGTATCAAATACACCTGGTTCAACTTGACCTCTAGGCGCTTGTTTAAAAGGTTTTGATGAGGCTGCTTCATGCTTTTGCCCCTGTAATACATCTATAACCATGGAGCGGATCATTTCTTTCAACTGTGTATTGTTTTCCATCATGAACCTCCATATAGGTTGCATTGCTGATGCAATGACCATGTCAACTAACGGTGTACACAATCAAGGATACATTCATGATGTGACACAATAACTAGGTTTAACTCTGGCACCAGCTATTTCCTATACAATTATTTTTCAAAACTATCAATAATACCCACAATAGCGCAATCTACTGCAGTGCCATTATCATCTTCGAAAATATGCCGTGCCGATGAGCCTCGAGTTAGAAGCACATATTCACCTTCACCAGCACATACTGTATCGACGGCGATTTCTATGCGCCCCGTCAACTCTTGTTCTCCATCGAGAATATCTACCATCATCAGTTTCATTCCCTTTAGAGATTCATGCTTTTGAGTAGATACGATACTACCCACTACTTTACCGACTTGCATACTTCTCGTTCCCTTCAATTATTGTGATATGTAAGCGCTCAATTTCATCTCGAGCAGCCATGGTAAACCGTTGTCCCCTATATATGACGATAATAGACTGACTTTCACAAGATCTTACAAAAGAGGCCGTTATCCAGCCTTGATGGCTAGCATATATAGGACGACCAAATTTATCTAGAAATTTGATAGGCCAATCTAGAATAACTGATGGATTCATCAACGAGGTTACAGGAACTGCGAGGCGTATTGTCACCTCACAGTCATACGCTAATGCACGGTGCAAACAGGCTACCCAAGGCACCAATGTATTGCTCATTAACTCTCGTATATGACCATAATCTATACCAGCAAAAGAAATGAGTTGGTTCTGCAACAATATATGTTCATCATAGTTATTGCATTCTGTGACCATAAACGTAGCAGTGGATGTCATGCGCTTTTCTAGGCGTTCTAGCACCAGTTTAACTAATGCATCCATATTAATGCTCACTTCCCATGGCAATCCCTAAGGGCGTTACAAATTCTGGATATAGTGGCTTATCTACAGGTAATCCTATATATTGACTGAAAGTTTTTGTAAACTCCTCAAAATTAGAAGCACCACCTACAACAACAATAGGAGTCCCTTTTTCATAACCACCCTCTTGTAACGCACGCTTAGAAATAGCTGCCATTTTTTCAACAACAGGCCGTATGGTTGCATATACATCGCGTTTATTAGCTTCATTGCGCTTATAAGCCTCCGCTTCCGGGATGGAGATCCCATAGGCCCCACTAATAACAAGGTTCATATGGGTACCCCCTGTCGGCTCATCTACGGTATATACAACGCGGCCATCCTTCAAAATGCTTATGCCCGTAGTACCACCACCGACGTCGATAACAGCGCCATCAGTAATGCCTAGCACATTAGCAGCAGCGGTAGGTTCGTCTAGAATACAAGTCACTTCAAAACCGGCGCTTTCTAGAACGTGACCTACTACATCTTTATTCTTGCCTATCGTTCCAGGTGGAACAGCTGCTGCGGCATATACAAGTTCTGTGCCTAAGGCTGCTTCCGCTTTAGCCTTTAACGCTCGCGTAATTGTAACAGCTCCCACATAGTCAACTACAAGGCCATCTCGAATGGACTCATTGTATTCAAAGGCACCATAAATAGGTTTACCTTTGTCGTTAACTACGGATAGGACAATAGATGATGTACCAAGGTCAATACCTACACGCAAATTCTTTTGATTATGAGAACTCACTTGTTTGGACTCTACAAGCTCAGAGAACTCTTGCAATGTATTATTTGCCTTTTTCAAACCCTTCATCGTATCACCTACTTTACTGTACAATTCTCGCCATCACTGTACCTTGTACATTGGCAGCATTTGCCTCATCTGTATCAATATGGAGTTCTAGGACAAAACCAGGTACGACTCGAACGATGACATCACCAAATACAGTGGTTCGTTCTGGCGTTTGAAGTTCAACATTAACGCTATCACCATCGTTTACATGGAGCCGTTTTGCATCATCCGGCGACATATGAATATGTCGCTTTGCAACAATACAAATAGGTTTTGTTATTTCTCCGTTTTCAGTACATAGAGTAATCTCTGCGGCTGATTCTAAATGACCAGATAGCACAATAGGAGGCTTTATGCCTAATGTACGAGCATCGGTCAACGATACCTCCACTTGTGACTGTTTTCTAAGAGGACCTAGTACACGGACATTTTGAATGACCCCTTTAGGCCCCACTAAAGTAACGGTTTGTTCTGAAGCAAACTCTCCAGTTTGTTTTAAGTCACTTTTCTTAGTAATAGCCTGATTCGGGAATAATACATCCCAGTCCGCCTGACATAGATGGACATGTCTATTGCTCACACCTACGGGAATGGACGATTCGAACATGGCTTCGATCACTTCTCGTACGATAGCACGAATCTGTTCCCGATCCATAAGCTATTATCCTTTCTTAGGTAGGATTAATTCTACGTCGCTATGAGGACGAGGAATTACATGAGTAGATACTACTTCACCAACTTTTTGTGCTGCTGCACAGCCTGCATCAACAGCTGCTTTTACAGCGCCTACATCGCCACGAACCATTACAGTTACAAGACCGGAACCAATTTTTTCAGTACCTTCTAATGTAACGTTAGCCGCTTTTACCATTGCGTCAGCCGCTTCAATTGCGCCTACTAAACCTTTTGTTTCTACCATGCCTAATGCGTTATTCATGATAATCTCCTTTATTATTTACTACTTTATTTCTTTTTAGAGTTTTTCTTTGGTGTTGTTTTCTTTGTACCTGTAGACTTAGAACTTTTCGGTTCTATGATGGTAGATACAATTTCATCTAACACCTCAACAACCTTTTTATCTAATTTGGGTTTCTCTGTTTTAGAAGTTGTAACTTCAGCTTTGACTGGTTCGGTTTCTACGATTTCCTTAGTTTCTTGAACACTAGTACTCACCTTAGTTAACTGTGTATCATCAGATACTTTAGCCGGTTTATCTGTAAAGTCATCATTAAAGGATTCTACTAAGCCTTCTGCAGGCCGTGGAATTACCTTATGAGCTACATATAGGTTCATCCCTCTTGTAAGAGCCACACCAGTCTGAACAGCCGCTTCCACAGCTGCTACATCACCGGCAACCTTTACGGTCATCCAACCAAGGCCTCTCGCCTTTTCTATTCCTATCAACCGTACATTTGCAGCTTTAACCATTGCATCTGATGCGGTGATAGCCCCCAATAAACCAGCTACTTCTAGTAACCCTAGTGAATTTTTCACTATGCCACCTCCCGACGTCTATTTCTGTTGATGATTCGCACACAGGATTCATGCATTCCTATAACGTTAGCTACGTTGCATATCTACTAACATTTGAAGAATCAAATCTTTTAACTCTGGTTCTTGAGATTCTGTTTTAGGTTCTTCTTTCGGTGTCGCCTGAACAGGCTCATCCTTGAGCATACCTACTTCATCCATTATGTCCATAATGATAGCCCGTAACATTTGTTCATTTAGTTCTGCCATTATGAATCCTCCTATTCACATTGTGAAAGTATCATCTATTGCGACGTGCTAATGATATGTAATGAATATTTGACTCTTTGAACTAACATTCATTACATAATGTAAGCATTACCTTTATTCTTAGGTCTGTCTCCCATAGTTTCTAGTAAAGCTAAACCTACATCACGTGCTGCTTTTACAGCTTGTTTAACAGCGCCAGAATCACCACTAATTTGTAAAATAACTTCGTTACTCATAGCTGAACTCGATGGAGAACGATAACCTACTACATCTACATTAGCTGATTTAACTGCTGTATCCGCCATAACTACACCAATAGCTGCTGGGGCTCCAACGATTAAGCCAAAGGCTTTACCCTCTGGTGTCCCGAAGGCAGTCACTAATGCTTCCCCTGCACGAGCTGTATATTGAACCTCCACATGACCAGCTTCGTTCATATATACTTCGCCGAAGGTACGTTCTAATTCACGTAATGCTACCTCTACAGAGCGTCTTACATCAGATACATCATCGCCGCCAAATATGATAAGGGAGCCAGAACCGGCGCCACCTTTCATATCACGGGCAAGTTCAATGCTAACAATCTCGGTATTTGTTGCTTTTACAGCTTCATCAGCGGCCATGATTTGCGGCCCTGCACCTGTACGTGAACCTAAGATACCGATAGATCGATATGACTTAGTGAGCTTCATAGCTTCCAATACTTGACTGTCTACATTGGCAATTACTAGACCAATTGTATCGCCTGTTGTAGTACTGCCTACGTGTTCAGTGAGCATTGAAGTTTGTAGTTGATTTGTAGTAGGTGAACTTACAGGTGACGAAGCACATGATGCATTACCTGTTGCGCCTGTAGTTTTGCTTAAATCAGCACCATCGATACGCATCAATACACGCTTTAAAATCTCATCTACCATACTTTTAGTATCGGCCATAATTATTCACCCTTTGTTGGTAAAATACCTTCTACATCTTTATGTGGTCTTGGAATTACATGAGTAGAGATAACAATGCCTACGCGTTCTGCAGCGGCTGCACCTGCGTCTACAGCAGCTTTTACAGCACCTACATCACCGCGAACCATAACAGTAACGAGACCAGAGCCAATTTTTTCATTGCCTACGAGTTCTACATTAGCTGCTTTAAGCATTGCATCTGCTGCTTCAATAGCGCCTACTAGGCCCTTAGTTTCCACCATACCTAATGCTTCTTGTGTCATCTGTTTTCTCTCCTTTTACAAAACATAGAGCAAAGATTACAAATTTATTTTTCTAATAGTTCCACCATAGTGCCTATATTCATAAAGGCAAAGTGTGCTGTTTTAAGTAGTTGTACCATTAATACTGCACCAGTTCCTTCACCTAATGCCATTTGCCCATGGATTGGAACTTCATCAAGACGAATATTTGCATAAGCCAATGCTGCGGCCATCCCTACCTCACGAGAATAATGAGATGGAATGCCATATAATGGAGCGTCTCCATTCATTTGAGTAGCACAAGCCATTGCAACTGCTGTAATATATCCATCGATTACAAATGGAATATGTAGGTCTGTACAAGCTACCATAGCGCCTGTAATAGCGGCTATATCAAAGCCACCTACACGGCTGATTACCTCTTTTGGACTGTTTAAGTGTCCCTTATGATGAGATAGTGCAGTACGTACAAATTCTCGTTTTTGATTCATGTACGCCTCTTCATCAGGACCAGATCCAGGACCTACAGTTATCCGTGGGTCTAGTTTTGTAAGACCACTCAAAACAGCTGCTGAAGTAGTCGTATTACCAACACCCATTTCACCGAAAGAAAATAGGTTAACACCTGATTCTGCATAGTAGACAACGCGGTTATATCCCGCTTGGTACGCCAGGTCAAATTCTTCAGCGCTCATAGCAGCACCATCTAATATATTCTTTGTGCCTTGAGCAACCTTTCGATTGACCCCAATACCTTGTGGGCAAGCAATGCCTACATCTACCACTTCATAAGGAATATGGTTAAAGATACAGTAATTAGCAACTGCACTTTTACCATCAATCATATTTTGAGACTGTTTACGGGTAATCTCATAGTTATAACCAATCAGGCCATCTACGGAAATACCATTATCTGCCGAAAAGATAATATGCTGAGCATGAATCTCAGGTTTCATATCCTGCCAAGCAAGACACATTTTTTTGAAATATCGTTCCCATAGACCCAAGCTTTTTGGAATGATCGCCTTATTTAAAATAAATTGATTAAGTTGTTCTTCAAAACCTTTGTCCATGGAAAAACCTTCTTTCAACTAACCGTATATGTAGTTACATAATTGTTCTAACGACTCTTCGTCGTGAACGGATATTTCAAAAATCTTAGTGGCTCCCGCTAGTTTGAGATTACGTCGTGGCGCTTCCACATCTTTTCCAGTATCTACCTTGGATACAACACCTATGACCTCGCGGTTTAAGGAGTTACCAAAGCTTGGTGGAAATATAGTTGTTTCATCACCTGCGGGAATCATGAAAATCACTAAATCCGCATCATAGGCGTGCAAGATAATGCCTCGATAGTAATTAGGATTTTCCATATATTCCCCAGGGGTATCGATGAAGTTTCCCACCCGCGTTATAGCCTGTGTCTTATGATACGTTGCAGAGCCATGGGTAATCGTATCTGCCAATGTGGTCTTACCACATCCGCTGCGCCCTACGAGAAGGATGCGTTTTTCTTTCTGTTCGGTACTCATAATTGCCCTTTCATTAGGATCTTGTTAAATCCGTTGGGAAGAATCCTAATATGCGTTGCAATCCTTCAATAACACTTTGCAATGCTGATTCAACAGCAGATACATCACCAGTTATGAGAAGTGCCCCCGAAAATCTATCGATGAAACCGATTTCGATATCACCGGATTTACTTGCAATATCGGCTGCAATAATGGTCCCTTCGCCAGGTGTTATAGTAAGAATCCCAATGGCATTTCTACCTTTTTCCTCGAGTCCCATTTTTCTAAATAGATCTGGCTTAGGATTGGCAATAACATGGGCTATCGTAACCTGCTTTCCGGGTACAAATTCTTGTATGATGCGCTGTTTTGCATCAATTACCTCTTGAAAGGCCATATAATCTCCTCCTAATTCAAAACTGTTAATTCAACATATACAACTAGGTTCCGTATTATTAACTTTATCCTTCATGGTCCACAATTTATGGTGCCACTAGTTTGAAGAATAATACGGCCAAGCCCGCCCCAATCAAAGGACCAATAAATGGTACCCACGCATATTGCCAGTTTGCAGTTCCCTTATTAGGAATCGGTAATAAGAAATATGCTAACCGTGGACCAAAGTCACGCGCTGGATTTAACGCATATCCAGTAGTTGCACCAAAGGACATACCTATGGATGCTACCAAGATACCGATGACCATAGGTGCTAAACCATCAGCCATTTTACCTAAGCAGAGAATAGCTAGCATAAACATAAACGTAGCTATAATTTCGGACATCAAATTGAACGGTTTATTATCGATTGCTGGACCTGTTGCAAAAATCCCTACGCAGTTCCCTTCGTCAGGACCTGTTACTTTAAAGTGTGGATAATAGAAAAGTGCAGCAATGGCAGCGCCTGTAAAACCACCTGCAATTTGCGCTATAGACATTGGAATGACTTGATCCCAAGGGAATATACCAGCAACGGCAAGGGCAAAGGTAACTGCTGGGTTCAAATGTCCAGGACCACCAAGTGTAATCCCCACATACACACCAAAGGATACGGCAAAGGCCCATCCAAAAATAATGTGTAACCAATTAGTACCAAAGATACTAACGATGGTTTTCTTTAATAAAATTGATGCATTTGTACTGTTACCAAATGCAATTAAAACGGCAGTACCAACAAACTCACTAATATACATTTGCGTTACGTCCATTGTTTTCACCTCATAAATCTACAAAGATTGTAATGCGTGAGATGCAATGTCCATATCTTGTGCCACGGTACCACCACTAATGCCAAGTCCTCCCACAATCTTTCCATTGATGATGATTGGATATCCTCCACCAAAGGTGCAAATTTTACGGTTTACCATGGATTCTATGTTGAATAGATCGCCATCAGGCTGTGCGCTTGGATGTATTTCATGAGTTGCGGCTTTGAGAGCCACTGCGGTGTACGCCTTTGCCTGAGCGATGTCGTTACTGATGAGCAATGCATCTGACATACGTTGGAAATACATTAATACACCGTTTGCATCTACTATAGATACAACGATAGGTACGCCTATGGACTGAGCGTAGTCCATTGCCGCTTGTGAAAGCTTCGTCATAATATGTTCTAACTCTGTTCCAGTTGTCATATCTTTAACTCCATTTTCAGCAGTATGCTCTATATTACCTATGCCTTGATTCTTGTCTGTTCGTATTTCCGCAGGACTAGTTGATACACGTTCTGCAACGCGTTCTACAATTGTTTCTACAAATTGTATATAGTCTTCCATGCGAGCCATGATATACAGAGCATCAGATAGTCGATTAATAAATTTACGAACCTCATCGCGAATTGGTTCTACCGCACCTAAACTAATGAGTAATCGTTCACCGCGACGACAGATTGTACGAGCCACATGTAGCTCTGCAGCAGATAGATAATTTCCGCTTAATATAAAGCTATGTTGCCGGGGCAATCGCTTTGTATAGTCATCGATTAAACGTTCCAAATCGCTAATATCTTGTTGTGAAATCAAATTGCTACTTTCACTAAGATTTTCTACATGAGGTGTTGCTACCTCCGCACATAAACGGAAGAGCTGATGTTGTAATGTGTGAAGCACATGTTTATTGTCTGGTGAGACGACTAATTTCTCACATACACTAACCTGTGCATTTAATTCATCAAAGGTTCCATATGTGTCCACACGAAGTGAATTTTTAGGTACCCGTGTGCCATCAAAAAGGGCCGTTGTACCTGCATCACCGGTTTTCGTATAAATAGCCATATGCACCACCTCTCAAGTTAGTTGTATTTAAAAGGCCACTTCCAATCGTTCATCAGAAACGAAAGGATTTCCTTTTACAAGGCGAGCTGCATTGACACCTAAGGTGCGTAAGCTATCTGGATATTGACTGTAACCACTTAGTCGGTAGATAAATTGATGAGCTGGTATATTTTTATAGGTCAATACAATAGCCTGTTCATCAACGCCTATACCTACAGATAAAGCGGAATTACGAGATGCTAGATCAGCCAATGCCATATGCGTACCACTGTGGGACTCAATGACAACTGGTAGACCTTCCTCTTCAATACCATGTAGAACGGGTTTTAGTACCTCCTCACTGATATGCTGTGTAGCATACAGCAATATGGTTGGCTTGCTGATGATACTTTGATCCATCACAGACCTCCCTTCTGTGCATAGGATAATACCAAACCTGTTGCTACCGCATTACGTGCCCCTTCAACGCCTCGAATATTGCCTCGACCGGCTACTAATGCATATTGTGAAAGTGCATCGGTTACGAGTTGAGGAATTTCAAAGTCTAATGCAGAACCACCTACGATAACTACGAATGGTATATCTCGCACATTATGAGTAGGACTAACAGATGCCAAAGCACGAAGAGAATTTGTTACAAACACCCGTTTCTTTGCTGTTTGACGAACACGTTTAATCGTTTCTAGTGGGATATCTCGCTCTACAGGAACGAGCCCATCAGGAGTGACAATAACAACGCGGCCAAACAATGCTGCCGGAAGTGGTTCATTAAAGAACTGCACCGTTCCGTCTTCGTGACGAATGTGATATACACTGAGTACTTGAGCCAATGGATCTCGTTTAATAGCTTCCGCAATATGCATATCCTCTAAACCAAGTTCGGAGTTGATTAGCATTGTTACCATATTTCCTGCGCCTGCAAGATGAATGGCCTTAATTTTTCCTTCTTGATTGATGATAGATGCATCGGTAGAGCCTGCTCCTAAATCGAGTATGGCCATTGGTTTTGCTGTCCCTGGTGTAGTCAAAGCGCCTAAGATAGCTGATTCAGCCTCTTCACCGCCGATTTCAACAGGAACTCCTAACTCTTTTTCTACCTGCTTTGCAATGATTTCCATTTGTAGATGATCTGACTTAACCATAGAGGCAATGCCTACAGCCTGTTCCATAGAGAACTCACCTGCAAGGCCGCCTTTCACATTAATAGGAACAGCCACATCTACAGCTAGTAAATCTTGAATATATACATCTTGAGGTGATTTATTCGTCAACTGCGCCATTGTGAGGCGAACCTTTTCAAGCATGCCACCTACATTCGTACCGGCTTCCCCGCTGATATCCTCAATAGGATGAACGGATTCAAGAGTTTCCATGATTTTCTCTGCCCCTGCAGATACATCGACGGATACAGTTCGGTCATTTCCCATAACAATGATGGATCCTGCTGGTATTACCCGTTCTTTAACGTCCCCTGCAGGCGTTTTAATAACTACTGCAGAGCGGTTCCCGATGAGGGCTCTAGCAATGGGTACAATATTCTTTGTTTCCTCTGGTGAAAGCTCAAATACAGTGGCAATACCATAAGGATTAGATAATTGTGATACCACTTGCCCCGGCTCTACAACCTCTACAGCGGAAAGCATTCCCATTGGGATTTTATCGATATACGCAACCTCGTCTACGATAGGAATTTTATGATCTAATCGATTATTAACGAGTACACCATCATCGGCTTGAAGAATAGCAGCGCGAATATCATAACCGCGTTGACAGTACGCATTGATAAGCTGTGCTACCAATTCAAAATCGATAATTTTAGGAGCTACCACGATGTATGGCTTATCTTGCGGCTTGTCGATGAGTTGTTCAATAGGAACTGTATAGCCTACGCCAAGTCCTAAACCACCTGGTGTTTTAGGATTGTGACCTATCATGGTCGATTCTGTAATTATGGTTTCAGTAATCGTTTCCATAGCCACATCGCCAATAACTGGTGTAGCCTCATTAATGCGAATTAAGTCAATGTCTCGTAGTGTAAGATTAGCAGACTTGATTAGCGACTTGAGGGCATCCATGAGACCCACGATATTTTCGCGCGTTCCCTTAATACCAGTGGTGTTAGCAATAGCAGAAGATAAGAACTTTACCTCTCCATTGCTATGAATTTCGGCCAAGGCCGCCTCTGTTGTAGAATTTCCGATATCGATGCCAACAATTCGTTTCATAATGACATCTCCTATAGGTTAATTATCACCTTTCAGTTTTTTACGGCGTTCATAGTTTTCTGCCGCTTCTCGTACAAAGTTTGCACAAATTGGAGCACCTAGACCATCAAGTTCGCTAGCAATATCCAAAAGTTCTTGTTTAGAAGAACGATATGGACGAAGTGCATTATACATTTCAAGTAAGCGTTTATCGCTAACTTTCGTCATTTCTGCGGCGCGGGAGAAGTTAAGTTCAATTTGATCACGGCCCCCAGCCTTAGCGATTTGACCTTGAGCTTTCAAAATGGATGGAGAAATTTTCAAATCATCCATTGTGATGTGACCTGCCATTACGTTATCCATCGTAATATGGCTCAAGTCACGGCCTTGACCAAGATCAATCCATTCTGGATGTTTTTTAGCAATCGGATAATCTTCGATTGTAACCACTCTATCTACTGTATTTGTTGTAGATGGTGTATGAGGCGTAGAGTACTGTGTTGTACTGCCTTTCGCCCCTTCTATTTCAGATACGATCTGCCGAATTAAGGCTTCTAATTCGTTAGCCATAGTAAACCTCCTTATACAGTGACACGAACTTCATCAGCTGGCTTACCTTTTACTACATGCTTAGTTTCCTTGATGTGAAGTAACGCAGACAATGCTTGGTATTTTGGACGAGCCATTTGATCGTTCAATGTTGGTACTGGTGTTGGGGATTCGCCCTTAGCGTATTTAGCAGCATTTTTACCAATAGCGCGGTATGTTTCAGCTGTTAATAGCGGTGCTTGAGGGAATAATTCCAAGTTTGAAAGTGGTTGTAAGTCCCGTTGGTGAATCAAGGTTGTACCTTTAGATTGAATACCGATACATACACCGGATCCAGAAATAGAATCACCTTCAACGGCTACAGCTGCTACGTCAGAGGAACGGTATACGCGGATCACACGAGCTTTTAAGCCTTCTTCTTCGATACCAGCTACTAATTGACGAATTACCTCTTGATGCGGCACACCAACGATGGTTTGTCGTTGACTGCGACCAAAGGCAGGGCCTACAGCAATCACTACTTCATCTGCGCTAGTGCCAGGTTGTGCAGGGCCACCAGTTTGTAGCCAGCTATCGTCACCAGTTGGGTCTTCATGTCTAGGTGCTGTACTTTCACCAACATTAGCCTTAAATTGCGGTGCCTCATGAACACCACCCATTTCTTGTAAAACATCTAGGATAATAGAGCGTAATACATCTCTGTTAATTTCAGCCATCATGACACCTCCTTATATATCCCGTGGATCAATGGCGTTTGGAATATCTTTAATACGTTCCCAATCTTCACCTTCCACACGATACCCTGTGCCAACACCTTGATAGTCATTTCTATTGTTAATCGCGGAGATAACGTTGAAATCACGGTCAAAGATGGCCGATGTTTGTAAGTAATCGCCGGAGATTTTTTGTTTTAATAGATTCAAAATACTTTGTGCTACATCTTGATGACCTTCTTTAGCTAAACCTTTTACGAAGTCAACGCCTGTAACACCACGGTTTAACAAGTCTTGTGCGGCTTTAATATCTGCAACCTTATCGCGAGGAGGCATATCTTTAGAGCCATTCGCATAGGTAGCAGCCTCTACCTCTTGATCTGTAATTGGAGGTAAGCCTAAAGCTTTGAACAACGCTTGTAATGCACGAGCCGCTTTATTACGAACTGCTACAACTTCTTCTTCGCGAGCAGGAATAAGACCACCATTTACCTTGAGGTCACGTTGGATAACTGTCCAGTCATCATAGTCCTCTGCATCCCAGTTGGAACCAGCGAACATGTTGTCATAGTTTGGTGTAGAACTATAACCGGAGCAGATGAAGTCAGTACCAGGTGCAAATTGCATCAATGTACGGGCTGTTCTACGCAAGTCAGAGTGACTGAATGTTTGGTCATTACTCGATGCACATTCAAGGTCGAGCATAGCAGCTACAAGGTTTTCTGCTAATACAGCACGGATACCAGAAGGTACAGCTGCAGGAATACCGATACAGCTTACAGAACCATTTTGGATACCTTGTACGCCGGCGCCTTTTGTAATGTATAAGCAACGGATTTCAAGGTACAACATGGATTTACCTTCTGCTTGGCCCATTTGTACTTCAGAACCTGTACCAGATGTAAAGCGCATTTTAAGGCCTCGAGATGCATAGGCAGATGCGAGGAAGCCTTTAGACCAAGGTGTATCATCACCATCGGTAAATACATCTTCTGTACCATATACGGAAATGGTTTCTGCATAAGCTGTGAAGCCGCGCATACCAAGTTCTAATTCGGTTGCTTCTTCCAAGGAGCATTGAGTCAATACGCCTGGACGACCACATTGAGAGCCTACGAGCAAGCTAATCGCATTAAGTGGTGCATAACGAGCAACGGCTACTGTTGTTTCTTCTTCTGCGAACCCACGAAGTGCACCTTCCGCAGCATCCGCTGCGATTTGTACTGGGTTATCGTTTACGTTCGTTACATGGGCTTGGTTAGCCATTGTACGACGAGCACGCATTTTTTGCATACATTGCATCATTTCAACAACGTTCATGCAAGAAACTACTTCCAACATTTTTGCTGGAGTAATAGATTTACAAATCTTAACGATTTCTTCGCGAGGTACTGAAGGGGTAAGCATCATATTAGCAATCTCTTTAGAGTCTTTTGCCATTGCTTCTTGAGCACCATCGAGAACGATACCGTAATTTGCAATAAATGTATCTATAAGGTCAAAATCTTCACGGCGTTTACCATCGAGTTCAACGATGCGACCGCCTTCAATTTTGAGGCTAGGCTTTGGATCTTGAGGAGATTCCATAGCTATAAAACCTTCCTCTACCCATTCCTTTACATAACCATCCTGATTGACAGGACGTTGACTTAAAACTTCGAAACGTTTTGATTTCATAGGGCATACCATCCTTTCAGATTAGATATAGGAAGGGGCTCCGTTCACTGGTTCGTCACCCATCGTACCAAGCAATTGTTTACCTACTTCACGAGCAGAGATAACTGCTTGTCGTACAGCCCCAGAATCGCCAGAAATCTGTAAAATAACTTCGTTAGAATTACTTGTACCTGCAGAAGGAGATGCATAACCGATTACATCAACGTTCGCAGATTTAACAGCTACATCGGCCATAACTACGCCAATCGCTGCAGGAGCACCTACAATAAGGCCAAAAGCCTTACCTTCAGGAGCACCAAATGCTGCATTTACCGCATGACTAGCGCGTGCTGTATATTGAAGTTCAATATGTCCAGCATCGTTTGCGTATACATCGCCAAAGGTGCGTTCCACTTCAGCCAATGCTACTTCAATAGCTCGTTTTACATCGGATACATCATCGCCACCAAAGATAATTAATGAGCCATGGCCTGCGCCACCTTTAGTATCACGAGGTAATTCGATGCTAACGATTTCTGTATTTGTTGCTTTTACTGCTTCGTCAGCTGCCATAATGTGTGGGCCTGCACCAGTACGAGCGCCTAAAATACCGATAGAACGATATTTTTTCTTTAATTTCATCGCATCTAATACTTGTTGATCTACGTTAGCAATTACGAGACCTATAGTATCACCAGTTTTGCTAGTCCCTACAAATTCAGTTAATCCACATGTTGTCGCCATAATACCCTCCATACGTATAATGAAAGTATCTTTGTACAGGAAACTATGCTGCGTTATACCATTTTATATTTTTTAACATTTCTTTAACCATTCATATGTATGCAACACTACATCCTGTATACCATATATTGCTATAGAGCATGCCTTGCTATTCAGTCACAACCCATTGGACTCAATCCTTTCTAAATATAAGTAATATAAGGCTTTTATCTACCTTTATTATAAAAATTATTAAATACAACTTTTTTATGTATATTCGTAAAATGCGATTTTTCTATTACTAAAATACGACAATCCTGTTATACTTATACATATAAAGACAAGTAATAACGTAATTTTATAGGTATATGAATTTTAGGTGGTATGTCACTTTTCTCTTTTCTCAGGTTTAGAGCCGACCCTTTAGCTAGAGAGCAAGTAGAGCTATTTTAGCGGTGTGCTTACTAGACCTCTTAACACATTTGTGATTGGAGGTTTTACTATGATTTGTACGAACGAAGATACTAAGCTTATCAATGAAATCATGCGTGATTTCACAAACATAACAAAAATTGCAGCCATTTTTGTTAACAATCGTGGAAAAGTGTTATCTCAGGAATATAACTTTTCCCCATTTTGTAAGGTCGTAAGGCGCAATCCGACCTACGCTAAGCGTTGCAATCAATGCGACTTATATGGTGGACTAGATGCTACAAAAGAACTATCCTCCTGCCCATATCGCTGTCATATGGGGCTCATAGATTTCTCCGTGCCTATCATGAAAGATGGTGCCATCTTAGGCTTCATCATGGCAGGACAAACAAAAACAGAGGACACGACCATTAAGCCGATCTTACCTACCCAAACCAATTGGCATGATGACACTAAACTTCGCGCCTTATATCGGACCTTACCTGTTTTGACTGCAGAACAAATTTACAGTGCTACAAAGGTGTTGAGGATTTTGGTAGAACATTACTTCCCATTTAACGATCCCATCGCCGAAGAAATGCCTTATGAACAATTGCCAGACTTTGTAGAATCGGAACGACCTATTAATCGTCCAGAGATAAGAAAAGCTATGTTATACATAGAAAAAAACCTGAGCAAACGCGTGTCGCTCAGGAGGATTTCGGAACATATTCATTTAAGCGAGTCCTACTTCTCTAAGATTTTTAAAGATGATACAGGACTTTCAGTAGTGCAATATATAACACTATTGCGTATTCAAGAAGCCAAAAAGTTATTAGTATATTCCCAACTAACAGTTAATCAGATTAGTAAAACATTAGGCTATAACAGAACAAGCTACTTCTGTAAAATATTCAAGCTAGCTACCACCGAAACACCACATTCGTATCGGAAGAAATATGCTAAGCCAATTGATGCGTAATATAATAAAAAAAGGCGTAACACCAATGGTGTTACGCCTTTTTCGTATCTATAGAGTTTGTCATGAGAAGGTATTTCAGATACATATGTGTTATTAACAATCAATCGATTAGAACGCTGGGATAATAGCCCCTTTGTAGTGTTCTTCGATGAACTTCTTAACTTCTGGAGATTGTAATGCTTTAGCTAATTTTTGGATAGCTGGTTTATTTTCATCACCAGGATTAACGGAAAGAAGATTTGCATATGGAGAGTCAGCTTTTTCTACGAATAAGCCATCTTTTGTAGGGTTAAGACCTGCAGGCAATGCATAGTTAGCATTGATTACTGCTGCGTCTAAATCTTGGATGGAACGAGGAATTTGAGCTGCTTCTAATTCAGTAATTTGGATATTTTTAGGATTGCTAGTTACATCAAATACTGTATTAGTCAAACCAGTTGGATCTTTCAATGTTACAAGACCTGCACTTTGCAACAAGAGAAGTGCACGAGCACTGTTTGTTGGGTCAGAAGGAATTGCTACTTTTGCACCATTCGGCAAATCTTTCAAGTCTTTAATTTTTTGAGAGTAAATAGCCAATGGTTCGATGTGAACTGGTGCAAAGCTTACGAAGTTTGTACCATGGTCTTTGTTATAGTTATTTTGGTAAGGTACGTTTGCAAAGAAGTTTGCATTAACTTCATGACTAGATAATGCCATGTTTGGTTGGATGTAGTCTGTAAATTCAACGATTTGTAAGTCTACACCTTCCTTAGCCAAAATAGGTTTTACTTGTTCTAAGATTTCAGCATGAGGTACAGGATTTGCTGCTACCTTTAATACCTCTTTAGAGCCACTAGAGCTCGCGTTATTTGTGGAAGAACCACAACCACTAATTAATAAGGACGCGCCCAGTACGGCCGTCGCTGCTAATGCTAACCATTTTTTCATGTAATCCTCCTATCTACGATGAAAGCCTACATCTCTGACGAGGACTCATACGTATACAACATTCGTAGATATTGTAATAAATCTATTTTTCTTATCTTGTATCTACATTTAATTATTTAATAATTTCGATGTAGTAAGTATAACAGTTTAATTCCTACTCGTATAATAGATTTTATATATCAATTAATATAACCTTAATCTATAGCAAGATAAGAGTAATTACATTTAGCTATGCCAAGTACATAAAAACGGTACTAAGATGATTCCCCGTACTACTAGGTAATATACCTAATAGGTACAATCAAACTTAGTACCGTTATAAATATCGCTCTATATAATAAACAATCTAATCAACATCAAAAGATTCAATTATAAAGTTGACGTTGTTTGCTCCACAGAAATAGTTACAGGTGCTGATAATTTAGCCTCTAACCAAGCTTTTATTCGTTCCAAATCTGCATCAGATACAGTGGACGTGGTATGGATAATCACCATATAGCGATTCGCTTTAGGCTGTTCTAGATTATCTATCAAAGGCATGCCTTCCACTTTGCTTACAAACGGGAATAACGCCTTTGCTTCAGCTTCTGTCGTTTTCATAGTGTTTATAGTTTCACTTACTAGTTGATAAGTCGGCTGGTACAGATTACTCAAGTTTGTATATTTTTCATGATCCTCCGAGCCTTTATTCAAGCTCGTCTTATCCACAGCAGATTTTTTCTCATCTACACTATTAACAAATCGCACTGTATAAGGCTGCAAATACTCGTCTTTCTGTAATTTATCATCCAACTGGGATCGTTCCTCTGAAGTCACAGGAGCTCCTACAACTACTATATCTACTAGCTTATTCACTCGGTCCAATGAATAATCAATCACTAGTCGACGCCCTTCTTGATTAATATTGGTCTTAATAAACTGCTCTATATGATTTGACTCAGAATACTTGATGGTCATATCATAGCCTGCATAAATGCTTGGTATAGCCATAATAAGACCAATCACAAGAAATATTAGCTGATTACGACGATTAATCTCTTCTGCTTGCTTATGGAATGGCAAACTATATACACCTTTTAAAACAATAAAAGATGCAAAGAAGATGAAAAATGCATTTATAAAGAATAGATAACCAGCCCCAAAGAAATAGTCCCAATTTCCATTAGCTAGTCCATATCCTGCCGTACATAGCGGTGGCATAAGTGCAGTCGCAATCGCTACACCTGGTATAACATTATCTAAGGTCTTACGCGTTTGACCAATAATCCCAGCTAACCCACCAAATATAGCAATGAATACATCAAAAATATTCGGTTCTGTACGCGCTAATAGTTCAGATGTAACCGTCTGAACGGGGGAAATATAAAAATATAAAGCAGATGCAAAAACAGCAATCGTAATCTGTAAGGACAATCTTAAAATAGCACTTTTCACAACTGTAAAATTAAGCGTAGCGAAGCCAAAGCCAGTTGCTAGAATCGGTCCCATCAACGGCGATATGAGCATGGCACCAATAATAACGGCTGTACTATTCATATTCAACCCAATAGAGGCAATAAATATGGAGAGGATCAGGATAACCAAAGCAGGACCCTTAACCTTAGCCCCACCTATCAACCTTTTAGCAATAGTTGCATCATCGGCTCGTTCAAAATGTATATCAAAGTATTTATTTAGTTTCATTCTTCTACCTCATAATTTCATTAAATCTGCAAAGGTACCAACGTTTACAAACATGTACTGTGTAGTTTTTAACATTTGTACCATCAAGATGGCGCCAGTGCCTTCGCCCATCGACATTTGGGCTTGAATAGGTACCATATCCTGTGTAATCCCCACCTCAGCCAATGCGAGCTCTGTACCTTTTTCGCGGGAATGATGTGACGGCAATGCATAGTCTGTAATGCGCTCGTTCATATGTACTGCACAAGCTGCCGCTACAGCGGTAATAAAGCCATCAATGACAAAGGGCTTCTCAAAATCAACACAAGCTAGCATAGCTCCAAGAATAGCAGCAATATCAAAGCCACCTACATGAGCTACAATTTTACGAACTCGGTCAGATTCACTTTCAGCAACAATACTATCCTTATGTGTATCTAATACAGAACGGACAAAGTCAATTTTACGTTTCATCAAATCTGGTTTGTCAGGCCAAGAACCGGGGCCTACTGTTTCAGTTGGATCTGCACCAGTTAATACAGATAACACACAAGCAGAGGTTGTGGTATTGCCTAACCCCATTTCACCAAAGGAAAAGAGATTGATTCCTTTTGCCACATAATGTTCAACTCGTTCATATCCAGCTTGAAAGGCACGATTAAACTCATCCTCAGTCATAGCAGGATGGTTCAAAATATTCTTTGACCCTTTCGCTACTTTGCGATCTACACCGATTCCGTCATCTGAGGCAATGCCTACATCGACGACCTCATAAGGAATGTTGTTAAAATTACAAAATTGCGTTGCCGATGAGCGACCTAAGAGCATATTACGGGATTGCTTCTGCGTTACCTCGTAGTTATAACCTACATAGCCTTCCATATTACAACCATTGTCGGCAGAAAATATGATATGCTGAGGTCGAATTTCACCACTAATCTCACCCCAAGCCGTACAAATCTTGCGGAAATAAACCTCCCACAAGCCTAGACCACCAGGGATTAAACATTTTGGTTGCAGAAATCTATTTAATTGTTCCTCTATAGGTAATACTGAGTTATCTTTCATTATAATTCATAGTCCACACATAAAATGCCAACTAGCCTTCTATTAATTCGATATTATTCTATATGAAAGTATAACACAAAATACAGATCTAGTAATATGACGCTTGTACTAGTACTCATATATACGAATTATCCTCTCATCAGGGAATAATCTATGCTTTTTAGACTTAAACTCTGGATTGTTATTAGAATCAAAATATTCAATCGTATTTCTCAACTGCTCATGAGTAAATGGACTCGTACTTGGATTATATACAAGCTGATTAAATACAGCATACCGTCCATCATATGCAGCAAATAGTAAATGAGATTTCTCATCTGGATTATATGAATCCACTAACACTCCCGGCAATCCATTATTCCATACCGCTGAATAAGTAGGATTGTATAACTCATCGAAGATTCCCCAAATACGCCAATATCCTTGCAATGTGTGATAAAAATTATACTCTTTATCTACAAGTACTTTATTTTCTATGTCTTTAGTATCAGGATGCTCTACATCTAAAGGCATAATCTGAATAGAATACCAAATGTCTCCTATCTCATACACTATAAAAATATTGTTATCCAATATATAGAACACCTTCAACTCCGCACCTTTTGGCACACGGAATGTTATGCCCTTCCGTGTAATTGTATCTGTATATGAATCTATATCATTTAAACTCTTCTTACAAGGAACCTTGCTTCCCACAGGATATGATAAAAGAGTAGTCTTTCTCTCATCATGAATCAACTTATCCGTTGAATGATATAATCTTCCCCGAATCAAACTTAACTCCTGAGCATACGTTTTTTCGTCACGTAAATACCCCTTAACCTTATCCTCCGACTTCATTCTTTCCAAATGTCTTTGTAAATCAGCTTTAATCTCATTATTTGTTTGTTCACTACTAATACAGTTCTCTTTAACACTAGTAGATGTGCCACTATGAGTAACTAGATTTTTTGCATATACTGGTGAAAGCACAGCACTCAACATTAACACTCCAGCAAGGCATGAATATATCCGCTTCACAATACAACTCCTTAACTATTTAAAAGTCCCTATAATAAATGCAAAACTCTATTAATATTGTACCGTTTAATACTTGTATAGTCATCAAAAAAAGGTTATCCCTTACAGGATAACCTTTCATTTGAGTTATATAATTAAGTTTTTTCTTAAGTTTAACTAGTTACTAAAATTAAGCACCTTGGAATTGAGGCATATCATCGCCACTGGAGTCGTCCAATTTGCCTTGAAGGTCATGGTCAACCATAGCACATACGGATGCGTCAGACCATACGTTTTCAGCTGTTTCAATCATGTCGATAATTGTATAGATTGGCAAGATAATACCAAGCAAACCAATTGGTGCACCGATAGAACTCATCAAGGATAATGTTAAGAAGTAGCAGCCCATTGGAACGCCGGCATTACCAATGGCAGCAAGTACAGCAATGAACAACCAAGCAATCATTGTACCCATAGTTAATTCAATACCTGCATTTTGCATTACGAATAAGGATGTTACAAGAATAAACGCTGCACAACCATTCATGTTAATTGTTGTACAAATTGGCAATACGAAACGTGCTACTGCTGGGTGGGCTTTCAAATTATCCTCAGCAGATGCCAATGTTACAGGCAATGTTGCAGCAGAAGATTTAGTGAACAATGCAACAGCTACAGCTGGGGACATTTTACGGAATACATCCACAGGGTTCAAACCACGGAATAACAAGAACAATGGAATTACGATAAAGAATTGGATCAAGTTACCACCGATAACAACAGCAGTATATTTGCCTAAAGCACCAACGATTACGCCCGCTTCGATTTGAGCAGATAATTGACCTGCGAAAGCAAGGATACCAATTGGCAATACATAAAGTAATGCTTTAATCAATGTAAACAGTAATTCTTGTAAGCCGAACAATACTTTCAATACTGCTTCGCGACCTTCTGTGCGAGGCATAAATGCAAATGCTAAACCAACGGAAGCAGAGATAAACATAACGGACAATACGTTACCTTCCAAATATGGTTTTAAAATATTATTAGGAATAACGGATAAGAAATGATCATAATATGTTACATGACCTAGTTTTTCAGGTACTTGCGCTGCACCAGCACCAATTACATCAAGTGGTAAGTTACCTGGTGCAATCCATAGGAATAGGCCAAGACCCACAGCTGCTGCACAAATTGTAGTAAGTAATGTATATACTACAGCATGTCCAAAGATACGGCCTGTATCTTTTTTAGCACCTAACATAGATAATGTAGTAATTACTGCTAAGGACACAGTTGGAATTGCAATGAATTGGAATAAACGTGTAAACACGGCTGCAATAAAGTTAAAAAGCTCATTTAAAGCTGGAATGTGTTGCCATCCCAAGATAGCACCGATGATAAGTGCCCCCATCCATAAGATGAACTGACGCAATTTGCCTTGACCGCGGCTTTTTAAGGTAATCTCTTGCGCTAAAGCATCAACATTTTTGTTTTCTTGTTCTGCCATAAAAACACCTCTCTAAAAACTAAACTATATGAGACCATAAAAGAAATAATCCCAGCCCTAGGGCTGGGATTGTAGATACATCCTAGTCTCTTATTAAATCATATTATAAAGATATGATTTAATACTGTCAAACCTAAATAATTTGATATAAAGATTAATATATTCAATTAATAAACCACTTTAACTCATAAAATCAAAGTAGATAAATGCTAATGATACATATCTATATCTACAGTAATCATTCGAGTGCGCTCTGGATTAAACATAAAGTAAATGACTCTAGGCTGGTCTTGATCAAAGTTATGATAAATAACATATACTACATATTTATCAGCCGATATCCGAGTACTATAATAATAATCTTCGTTAGGATCATCACCGATACTTTGTCTACCATCAATTAACCAAGGAAATAATTTCCAATTTTGTCGTCGAATGGTAATAATCTCATAATAATTGCTTACATCACTAACCAATACATTTTTATCTTTTGGATATGTAAACGAATTTAGTACTTCAACTGTAGTATCTTTGTCCCTGCCATTTATAAACGAATACCAAGCATTAGATTTAACTGTTTCCTCATACCTTGAAATCGTAGCTTTATCACCATCTAATACTAAACAGCTTTGATTTCCACCTATTCCAATTACTTCAGCAGAAGAAATCACTTTCAAACTCTCGGGTAAAAACTTAGGTGTTTGTAATGGAGCGGGAATATACCCCGCCTTAGATGAAGGCCATGTGGAGTGCCATCGTTGTGTATCATAATGGGATATCCCTACAGCAGAAAATACTAAAGTAACAGCTAATGTAGGAAGCATACACATAAAAAAGATTACATAAAAATATATTAAAAATCTTTTTCGTATACCTTTCTCACTATCAATTACTTCACATTTTTCAAACAACAATACAATCGTAGCTACTAACAAAATCAGATAGTATAACCCAGAATATGATATCTCATCCGAGAATAAAAATGTTAATACCCAAAGAGTTATAAAGAACCATATACTCTTTCTATAAGGAGTAGAAAAAAACAATTCCTTCAAGTAAATTAAACACTGTCGCATTTATGTTCTCCACAACAATACCCAATCCAATTACTTTGATTGATAAAACACAGCCCGTGTCCCATCATTACTGATCAAAAGTTCCACGAAATGAGGTCTTTTTGTATTCCCATCATCTACAAATACATATAATCTATGATTTCGAGTAGAATTATATGTATCCTTAACTACAGTTTTTGTCTCTTTTCGAGGTGCAAAGCGCAACCACTCTATAAAGTCTCGTTGCGGCAAATTTAAAGGTTCTTCTTCTATACTTTCTATAATGTTATAGCTATTTGGGTGAGATATAAAATGCTTTTTCTCCCCTGTATCTAAATCACGCAATACAGCATCCGCATCAATTTGCGCTATATAGGTAGCATTTCGCTTAGCTATCATTTCATACTCTGAGATTACTTTCGAATCCCCCTCTAGTACAGTATATCTCGTAGGATATGCATTTGCCCAAACTAAGCTATCACCAGATGCAGAGGCTCTCAGAATCCCATCTGGTAGTGCATTCGGGCGCTTTAATCCTTCCGGTAATTCCTTATTATTAGGCCAGCCCCGTTTCCAATCCATTGTGCTAAACTCAAAACCATCCATTTGATCATGAGTCGTTTGAGTATCATACTTAAACCAATCGGCTACGAGCCAAGATATACTAAGGGTTATGACAATAAACAAAGCACAAGCCAATCGGCTATGAGTACTTTCAGATATGGACTGTTTCTTAAAGCGCCTATATTGAAGTAACACACTCAACACTATGGCTATGCCAAAAACAATATATGTAATAGGCGCTATGTTAAATAGCACTACTACAATTACAAACAACACGCATAGCAGAACTGTTAATAGGCCATAAAATCCTTGAAACAAAACTCTCTCCTATTATGACAACATTTAAAACATCTTCTTATACAACACTTCTATATCTTTACGGCTAATTTCAGCTACTGTATTAGCAATATTTCCTGTAGCTACAACGTATACATTATCTACAAGCCATGGAATGTCTTTTTTCGTAAAGCCTAATTCTGTAAGGTTTGTAGTAAGGTCTAGGTCATGTACGATCAAGCGTAATGCTTCGCCTAGTTCGGAGCCATCTCCGTGGTTGAATATACGAGCCAAGGCGTCAAATTTATCAGGGTTCGCACTCCAAGTATATTCCACTGCCACAGGTTCAATAACGGCAAGGCCTACGCCATGTGTAATATCTTTAAGACCACTAGCAGGATGTTCCATACCATGCGCTAGTGTTACACCTGCTGTATTAATAACCATGCCCCCAATGGTGCTTGCTAATGTAACAGCTTCCCAAGCTTTTGTAAGTTGTTTTTCATTGAGTACTGCTGGTTTGCCTTCAGCCGCTGCTTTCACATGTTTATATAGTGGTACAAGGTATTGTCCCAATAATGTCACTGCATAATAAGCTAATGCATCGGTGAAAGGTTGCGCCGTTTTAGAGGTATAGGCCTCGATATTGTGGCATAGGGCATCAAAGCCAACAGATGCCAATACATGAGGAGGCATAGTGCCCATCACACCAGGGTCTACGATGGAAACCTTAGGCACGATAGCGTTACAACGTAAGGATTTCTTATCTCCTGTTTCAGGATTAGTAAGGACCCCAAAGCCATTACCTTCAGAGCCGGTACCACAAGTTGTAGGAATGACAATAAGAGGCAATGCATTATCACTGACTTTACGATTAAAGATATAGTCGTTGATGTCGCCATCATTTACAGCCATGAAGGCAATCCCTTTTGCACAGTCCATAATGGACCCGCCGCCGATAGCAATCACCATATCACAGCTTTCAGATTTAGCTAAAGCAGCACCATCTAAAGCTGTTGTAGTCAATGGATTGGCATCGACTTGATCAAAAAGGACATGGTCAATATGCACCGCATCAAGCTTTCCCACAACACGATCATATAAGCCAGATTTTTTCGCACTACTACGACCGGTTACAATAAGGGCTTTCTTGCCATATGGTGCGGCAAAATTATCAATAGTATCTACTTTATTCCAACCAAATTGGATGTTTACAGGTAAAAAATAAGAGAATTCCATGTGATAACCTCTTTTCTTTGAAAACTAGTTCTTAGTGTTATTGTAAAGGATATTTAAAGGCATGTAAAACCTCATAGGGCTTTCACCAGAAAACAGGTATACTAATAATAAGAGGGGGGTATTTATATTTATAGAGGGAGAGACATCTATGAAATTTGCCATTAAACATTTATGGTCTTCGCTGCGGGACCTAGCAATGCAGTCGCCTATATTACTGGCATTGATTGCCGTATTTTCATGTACACCGTTGTATATTGAACAAGATTGGTTTTCCGAAATCGATCTTAAGCTATACTCACTGTATTTCTTTATCGTTATATTACAAAGCTATATAACAAGGGCACGAAGGTTTTCCATATTATATACCTTAGTAAGTATCGGAATCAGCGTTGGCCTTTATATGATTCATGAAACCTATGGCTATGTGCGGGGCATTGAGCTAGCCACGGAAAATATATCGTACCTATGGCTGTACTCCATGATTGCCTTATATTTCACATCACCCGGTGAACACTACATCGGCGAAATCATCAACCGCATCAAGCGAATTGGTATCACCCTTGTTACGTCTACGCTATACAACATTGTTATCATTATGAGTTTATGGTTCTTCTTCATCATCGTGGACCAACCATTCAACTTTGAAGAAACCATTTTTAAGGTGCTCGCATCCATTAATATATTCATTTGTCTATCTATGGTATGTTCTTACAAAGAGGATCCAGCAGGTCCTCCCGCACCGAACTCATTCTTTACCGTCGTATTCGGCATCATCTTGCCAAAGGCATCCATCATTACAGGCATTCTAGCTAATATCTATTTAGTCTTGATCCTGTTGGGGCTTCGCGATGACACCCGTTTCTTCTACACGTACTATCCATATGTAGCTATTTTCTACTTATTCTATTTGGCTAGTTTTAGATCTAGTGAAAGTAGTAGAACACAGCAAATCCTGTGCTTCTTGTTCATTACGCTCACTACATTGTGCTTAGCCCTTATCGGTAAGCGTGTGATTAATGAACCAATTCTCTGGCTCAATACGATTTACGTGAGTGCATTCAATCTAATTTTCTTAGCACATAATGTATATTCTCTTGTGAAAGGGTTAAAACCTTCTGTACACACCACTGTTATGGCTCTTGCCTTAGGTGCTGTTCTCTTGACGCCATTCATAGGCTATACAGCGTATCGTGAATTTGTTACGTATACTAAAGTTGATGGCCAATGGCATACAAGCCTACCAATAGCAGCTACCTTTGATCCTAACTTCACGGACTACGGTACACCATATGTACCTGTAGACGATATAAAACTGCCAGACACAAACCCAGTAAACGGCAGACGCGTCGAGTATATCAATTTTGATGCTTTGTCTGCACCAAAGGTTATTTCTATTGCAGGCTACGATAAATACATTGAAAACATCGAGTTAATTGTATACGAACAAGACCTTAAGGAATACCAAGTGGAAACTGCTAACTTTGACTCCATTTCCTTTAAGTTCCTCAACAAAGGCCTTGATTTAGAGGTATCTCTACCAAATGGTGTGACAGAGGTGCATCATATTTATGATAAGTTCCTTACCGTTGATAAAACAGCAGTTGATCCTGTCATTATAGAAGGCACTGGATACAAGCTATTGATTACATCGTACTTCATAAACCAATTCGACACCCGTAAACTTAAATTTAATGTGCTATATAACTAAGATTCCATAATCATAAATATAATAAAGAAACAGTATCTTATTGTAATAATCGGCGCAATATAATATTGTAATAGAACAAAAGCAGTACCCCACAGGGGGTACTGCTTTTTTCATTAGTTAAGCTTTGTAAGGATATCTTTAGCAAAGTCTTGTGCCGCTTTACAATCGTCTTCATTTGGGTGTACTGCAGCTTGTTTGTGTCGTGCATCTCTATCAGCTGATTGGCCATGGCTATGTCCCTTAGGGAACATTTTATACATCATTTCGATGACCTTAGGGTCTACCTTACCTTGGCAGATGAATGTTCCAACCGGCTCTACGCCATCGGGCAAACAGTTCGCCGCATTGATGAGACTTTCCTTGGCATGTGCCATTTGCGGTGGCACACCAGCTGTGGCAAACAAAGCAATGTGAGGATTATGTAATGTAGCGAGTACATCACGAGCTTCTTTATTGGCCGTTCCTTTATCCACCCAAAAGCCTGCAAACACAAGATCATAGGATGCTATATCGGAAGGCAATTCTTTCATAGATACACATGGTGTACCTGATGGCAATACGCTAGCAATAGCCTCAGCTACTAGTTTAGTATTTCCCGTAAGGGATGAATATATAACAATAGACTTCATGTCTTACCTCCTAATTACTATATATCTATTATAGGACATATATAATATTCGTTTAATAAAATAAATCACAATAGTATATAGAACGAAATTTGATTTACTAACACATCCTATTTTAATATTCTCAAAAGAGATATATCATTCAAAATCATCATATATGCGTCTCATATAGTACTTTCTAGCATTTACAACTATATCGATAAAATTAAGCATACTATATCCATAAATTTCTAAATGTCAATATTGAATGTATAGAATTTTTTCGCTATAATCGTAACATAATGTATAAGCTCAATAAGAAAACTACCATATATTGTAGTTTTCTTATTTTTCTGATTAGACTTAACTTAAAAATATTTTATACTTTTTGGTCTAATCTTATATATGCTTAATTAAAAGTTTTATCGATTTTAGTACTCAAGGGGAACAGTAATGGAGATTATGATCAAGAAACGGGATGGCCATTTCGAGCCGTTATCCGTTGAAAAAACGAAACGTATGATTGCCTTCGCATGTTTGGGGTTAGATTCTTGTGATCCACTAGAATTAGAAATGGATGCGAAGTTACAATTCGTTGATGGTATGACGACTAAAGAGATTCAAAAAACTTTAGTACAAACAGCTATCGAAAAGGTTATCTCTAAAAAAGACGATGGTTTCGGCAACCAAGTTAATAAAATGAACCAAGATTGGCAATTCGTAGCGGCTCGCCTCTTCTTGTTCGATCTCTATAAAGAAGCTGCTATCACTCGCCGTTATAAAGCATTCGGCTACGGCAACTTCCCAAATCTTGTACATATGCTTGTGGAACAAAAAAAATACGCAGACTTCTTCGTTACAGAATATACTGCTGATGAACTACAAGAGTTAGGCGATTACATCAAACCTAAACGCGACTACCTCTTTAACTATGAAGGTCTTAAATTGTTGGCTGACCGTTACTTGGTAAAAGGCTTCAACAAAGAAATTTACGAATTGCCTCAAGAACGTTTCATGGCTATCGCTATGCACTTGGCATTGGTAGAGGGTGAAAACAAGGTAGAATACGCTAAGAAATTCTACGATTTGATGAGCCAATTAAAAATGACAACTGCTACGCCTACATTGGCAAATGCAGGTACACCATTCCATCAATTGTCCTCTTGCTTTATCTCTGGTGTAGATGATAACTTATGGTCCATTTACGACGTAAACAGCAAGTTCTCCCGCGTATCTAAACACGGTGGTGCTCTTGGTATCTACCTTGGTAAAGTTCGTGCATTGAACTCCGATATCCGCGGTTTCAAAAACTCCTCTGGTGGCGTTATTCCTTGGATCCGTTTGTACAACGATACAGCAGTTGCGGTAGACCAATTGGGTAAACGTAAGGGCGGCGCTACAGTTACACTCGATATTTGGCACAAAGACTTCTACGAATTCGTAGAGCTTCGTACAAACAATGGTGATGATCGTCGTAAAGCGCACGATATCTTCCCTGCTATCTCCGTTCCTAACCTCTTCATGGAACGTATGATTGCTCGTGAAAACTTCACCCTCTTCGATCCTCATGAAATCTTAGCGGTAAAAGGCTACGCTTTGGAAGACTACTACGATACTGATGATAATAAAGAGTTCACAAAACGTTATCTTGAATGTGAACAAGATCCTAACTTACACGGCATCGAAGTACCAGCATTAGATATGATGAAAAAAATCATGCGCTCCGCTGTTGAAACGGGTACACCGTTCATCTTCTTCCGTGATACAGTAAATGCTGCAAACCCTAACAAACATGCAGGTATGATTTACGCGTCCAACTTGTGCCATGAAATTGCACAAAACGTTGGTTTCACAAATCTTGCAGAAGAAATCATCAACGAAGATGGTACTATCACTACTAAAACAAATACAGGTGACATGGTTACATGTAACTTGAACTCCATCAGCCTTGGTCGCATTACAGACGAAGAATTAGAAGAAAATATTGCCCTTCAAATTCGTATGTTAGATAATGTTATCTCCATTAACCAAGCACCAGTACCAGAATCTCGCATGACATCTGATAAATACCGTGCTATCGGTCTTGGTACATCTGGTTACCACCACTACCTCGTAAATCACGATATCCAATGGGAATCTGATGAACACATCGAAGTAGCGGATAAATTGTTCGAAAACATCGCTTACTATGCCATCAAAGCTTCCATGGAATTGGCTAAAGAAAAAGGCGCATATCCTGCATTCAAAGGTTCCGAATGGGAAACTGGAGAATACTTCACACGCCGTGGCTACACATCCGACCGCTGGAAACAATTGGCTGCAGACGTTGCTAAATACGGTATCCGCAATGGTTACTTGATGGCCGTAGCTCCTACAGGTTCTACTTCCAACATTGCGAATACAACAGCTGGTATCGACCCTATCTTCAAAAAATTCTTCATCGAAGAAAAGAAAGGTTCTTTCACACCAAAAACTGCACCAGATTTGAACAACAAAACATTCTGGCTCTACAAAGAGGCGCATACAATCGACCAACAATGGTCCATCAAAGCTTGTGGCGTCCGTCAACGTCATATTGACCAAGCACAATCCTTCAACTTGTACATCACTCCTCAAATGAAAGCGAAAGAAATTCTAGACCTTTATATTGAGGCATACAAACAAGGTATCAAAACAATCTACTACATCCGTAACCAATCCCTTGAAATGGATGAGTGCACTAGCTGCTCCTCCTAATACGAGATGTGTATATAAGTCTGATGACGACCTATAGCAGTATAGGTCGCATCGTTGTATAAAGGAGTCCTACTATGGATAAAAAACTGATCTTCAACGAACATGGTGAACGTGGCACGCAATCTATGATTGGTGGCAATACCACAAACCTTCGCGAATGGAACCGTATCAAGTACGACTGGGCTAACCAAATGTACCGCACAATGCTCAACAACTTCTGGATTCCTGAAGAGATTTCCTTAAACGAAGACGTTAAGCAATTCCCATACTTAACAGATTACGAACGCCGTGCATTCGACAAAATCATTGCGTTCTTGAACTTCCTTGATTCCATTCAATCTGAAAACTTGCCTAACTTGAGCCGCTATATTACAGCATCTGAAGTGGCATCTTTATTGAATATCCAAGCATTCCAAGAAGAAATTCACGCTCAAAGTTATTCTTACATTTTGGACACTGTAACAAACCCTATTACACGTGACAAAATCTATGACGAATGGCGCACAGATAAAACATTGCTTGCTCGTAACCGCTTCATTGCCGATGCATACCAACGTTTCAGCGACGATCCGAGCGAAGCAAACCTTATTCATACAATTATCGCTAACTATATCTTAGAAGGTATTTACTTCTACTCTGGCTTTAGCTTCTTCTACACATTGGCACGCCAAGGTAAAATGACAGCTACCTCTACAATCTTTAAATATATCAACCGCGATGAAGTAACTCACCTTGTATTATTCCAAAACATTATCCGCGAGTTACGCCGTGAACGCCCGGACTTATTCACACCTGAACTAGAAGCGAAAATCACTGACATGATTCGCCAAGGTGCAGAGAACGAAATCGCTTGGGGTCAATATATCACTGATGATAAAATCCTCGGCCTTAACAACGTTCTTATCGAACGCTACATCAAATACCTTGCAAACATCCGCTTAGAAGCAATCGGCTTACCTCATCTATATCCTGAAATTAAGGATAACCCTATGGAATGGATCGAAAGCTTCTCCAATTTGAATAGCACAAAAACTGACTTCTTCGAAGCAAAAGTTACAAACTATACAAAAGCAGCAGCATTTGATTTTGATGACTTAGAATAATAAAAAGGATGCTTTCACAAAAAACTGTGAAAGCATCCTTTTTTAGTCCCCAACGCCACCCTCGTTTGTACAGTTGACACGTGGTAATACATTGTAAATTGTATCTATACATTTGTGCGCAAATAGGCCTACACTGTAGATTTTCATTCGCCCCATGAACGTATTCATAATAAGCTTGGTAAAAGCAAAGTTTTTGTGTCCACCCTGTTTCAAACTACCAACTATATTAGCTTTCTATCAATTCAGTTGTCCAGTTTACAGACTGCAATAGATTATCTAATAAACGAACTTGTTTTGCTATATTGTCAGCTTCTTTTTGGATATCTCTGACATTAACGGTTGGTATTAATTTAATCTCAGACCCTCTTGCACGGAAATTAATACTACCTGCGCTATTCGCCAATGTTCGATAAGCACTGAGACGCAATGCAGCACTATCTTTTTCAGCAATGATTTCAGTAATAGAACGACCTTCTACAATAGTTTTACAATTCGTTAAATTAATATCGGCAATTAATTTTTGAAGTCTAGTTACACATTGATTTAATGCTTTCAATAGCTCTTCAGGGTTCTCATTTGGTACTTCCCCTTCTTGTACTAAACTATTTGAAGTTAAACGAAGCTCTAAATCGCTGATTTTATAATTCAAGTCAGCTCGTTCTTGTAATGCTTCTGCTAGTTTCATAAGTTTTCACCTCACAACAATATACGTCAACTTACTCAGTAAACACCATATAACATATACGTATTTACTCTTATTATACAATGTCTTATAATTCTTTCCGCATCATCACGTGAGGACATCCTTCATCAAGGTATTCCTCCCCTTCAGCTTTATATCCAAGGGATTCGTAGAATGGTTTGGCTTGTACTTGGGCCGACAAGGAGCATGTCTTAAATCCGTCACGACGAATGCCGTTCTCTGCAGCCATCATAATCTTAGTGCCTAGGTGTTGTCCACGGTATAGCTTACGTACCGCCATACGTCCAATATGTGCATCTCCGACTGCGTCACTTGGAAAATATCGGCACGTACCAGCCGCTTTACCATCTATGGATAAGAGTACAAACTTTGCAATCTCATCGATTTCATCAAACTCGTCTTCAAAGCCCTGTTCTTTCATAAACACATCTATACGAATTTGTTTTATTTCATCAGTTAAATGATCTAAAATTTGAATAATCATGGGTAATCCTTTCATAGAATAAGTATATTTATAAAAATCGATTTGCAAGCATTATAAAACTTCTTCTAAACACAGAAAACTTCTTATTTTTATTATATCAAAAACATGCTTAATTCCCACAAAACCCCCTATTAATTCCCACAGTAAAAATATTTTAAAACTTCCATGAAATTCATTTTTAGGTGTTGCATAATTTTATCATTTGGGTTTATACTATACCCATAATTTTTAGAAAGGAGCAACCAAAGATGACTAACCAAATTAGCCTAACTACAAAACAATACTTTTATTGGTTCTTTATCCAACGTACGGGTAAGGAACTATTTGTGGTACGCTAATTAAGATTGAGTCATTATTAGTTGCTTAGAATAGTAAAAGGGCTACCCGTATTAAACTACGGGTAGCCCTTTTTTGTTTGCTATCCCGTATGGTGAGCCCTACTATTCACTGTAGTTTACAAGGAGGATTTATCATGATTATTACATTGAAACAAAACGCAGCAGAGACAGAGGTATCTCGTTTACGCAGTGAATTAGAAGAAAAAGGCTTCATTATCCATCCAGTAGAAGGCGCACGCTACAACATCTTAGGTCTTATCGGTGATACCGCATCTCTTGATGCTCGCCAAATCGAATCCCTTGATTTCGTAGATAAAGTAACTCGCATTCAAGAACCATACAAAAAAGCAAACCGTAAATTCCATCCAGATGACTCTGTAATCAACGTAGGTGGCGCACTTATCGGTGGTGGTCATTTCGCAGTAATGGCAGGTCCTTGCTCCGTTGAAACACCTGAACAAGTATTAGAAACAGCAAAAGCTTGTAAAGAGGCAGGCGCTACTATTCTTCGCGGCGGCGCTTTCAAACCTCGTACTTCTCCATACTCCTTCCAAGGCATGGGCCCAGAAGGTTTGGAATTGTTAGAGCTAGCTAAAAAAGAAACTGGTCTTCCTATCGTTTCCGAAGTAATGGATATTTCCCAATTACAATACTTCGATAATGTAGATATGCTTCAAATCGGCGCTCGTAACATGCAAAACTTCACACTTTTAAAAGAAGTAGGTAAATTAAATAAACCAGTTCTCTTAAAACGTGGTTTGTCTGCTACATACGAAGAATGGTTGATGGCTGCTGAATACATCATGTCCGAAGGCAATGAACAAGTTGTATTATGCGAACGCGGTATCCGCACATTCGAAACTAAAACTCGTAATACATTAGACGTAACAGCAATCCCTATGATGCATGAATTATCTCACTTACCAATCATCATGGACCCTAGCCACGCTGCAGGTATGAGCCGCATGGTTCGTCCACTCTCTCTTGCATCCGTAGGCGGCGGTGCAGACGGCCTTATGATCGAAGTTCACAACGATCCATCCAAAGCATTGTGCGACGGCCCTCAAGCATTACGTCCAGACCAATTCACTAGCCTTATGAAAGAAGTTATCGCATTGCGCCAAGCATTGGTAGAATGCACTAAATAATCTTAAATAGCACACAAATAAGCTAGTATCCGTTATAATAGATACTAGCTTATTCTTTTATGAAAGGAACCGTTATGACTCGCATCCACATTAACGCGTCCACACCGTATGACGTTGTCATCGAGGAGGGCGCCTTACAACGCATCACCGATTATATTAAACCGTTAAAACCAAATTGCCGTGTTATCATCGTCAGCGACAGCAACGTGGCACCACACTATTTGGATTCTGTGAAAGCTAATATGGAACATGCGGGTTATACTATTTGTGATTATGTGTTCCCTGCTGGTGAAAGCTCCAAAAACGCTCATCAACTCATCGATTTAGTAGAGTACATGGCGGCTCAATCGTTAACCCGTAAAGGCCTCCTCATTGCGCTTGGCGGTGGTGTTGTAGGCGATATGGCAGGCTTTGCAGCAGCTACCTACTTGCGTGGTATAGACTATGTACAGGTTCCTACATCCCTATTAGCTGCCGTAGACTCCTCTGTAGGCGGTAAAACAGCAGTCAATCTCGAAGCAGGTAAAAACCTTTGGGGTGCTTTCAAACAACCAATTCTCGTTCTCTGCGATCCAACTACGCTCAATACATTGCCAGACATGGAATGGAAAAATGGTTGCGGGGAAATTATCAAATACGGTTTCCTAGATGTACCAGGTTTATTAACCCAACTCGAACACAAACCATTAATTAAACATCGCGATAGCGTGAGTGCCGTCATCGCTCGCTGCGTTCAAGCAAAGGCGGATATCGTAGAGCAAGATGAACGTGAGTCCGGTGTTCGTGCCCTCTTAAACCTAGGTCACACCTTTGGTCATGGCATCGAAAAGGCGAGCCACTTTGAAGTCCACCATGGCTATGCTGTAGCCATCGGTATGGTACTCATGGCACAAGGTGCTGTAAAACATGGAGAATTAGATAAAGAGGCATTAGAGAAATTAAAAGCCCTCATCGAAGCACACGATTTGCCAACTACTACGACCATAACGAAAGAAGAAATCTTAGCAGCTGCTAAACACGATAAAAAAAGCGAAGGGGCAACTATAAAAATCGTAGTTCCTACCAGCTATGGACATAGTGAACTTAAGGTGGTAACACACGAAGAGCTTGCCACCTATTTAGATTAAGGAGATTTATATGCATTCCGTAACGAACGCCATCCCTACAGGGACGATTGCGTCTATCCCAGCAAAGGCCCATGCACACCGCGCATTGATTTGTGCAGCCCTTGCTACCTCTCCATCTACTATATTATTGAGTCGTACCTCTAAGGATATCGATGCAACGATGGACTCCTTGCGAGGCTTAGGTGCTCACGTAGTATATGAAAATAAAGTTGTTACCGTTACTCCGGGCCCTGCACCAGCAAAAGGCAATGTAGTACCTCACGAATCAGGAACTACGTTACGCCTTTTATTACCTGTAGCAGCATCCATCTGTAATGATGTAGATGTAGATGCCAAAGGTCGTTTACCAGATCGTCCGCTAGAACCTATGCTAGGGGAAATGAAAGCGCACGGCGTAACATTCTCTCAAGACAAACCGCCATTCACTATGACAGGTCGTCTCCAAGGCGGTCAGTTTAGTATGGTTGGTGATGTGAGTAGCCAATTCTTCTCTGGATTATTGTTGGCTGCTCCTCAAATTGGCTTATCTACTATTACCTCTACTACGCCACTACAATCTAGCGATTATGTAACACTAACTACTGAAACAATGCGAGATTTTGGTGTCGAAGTAGAACACACCTTACCAGATACCGATATTAATGAGGCTTTCACAGTCCCATTTGATGCGTCCTTCATAGGTCGTGATAACTACCAAATCGAAGGCGACTGGTCTAATGCAGCAATCTGGATGGTGGCGGCTGGTATGACTGGCAAACCACTTACGATTACAGGAATGAACAAAAACTCTGTACAAGCGGACCGCCGCATCATGCAAGTTATGATTGATGCTGGTTGCGATGTTGTCTGGGATGGTATGAATGTAACGGTCACAGGTCGCGCTTCCAAACCGATTCATGCAGATCTCGAGCAAATGCCTGATATGTTGCCTGTTATGGCAGCCCTTGCTTGCTCTATTTCTGGTGAAAGCGCCTTTGTTAAGGGTGCTCGCCTACGTCTAAAAGAATCGGATCGTCTTGTAGCCGTTGCTAATCTCGTAAGAGACTTAGGCGGTACAGTTCGTGAAGAAGGCGATGACCTATACATCATCGGTAGTGGTATACTTAAAGGTGGCCAAGGTGATTGTGTAAATGACCATCGCCTCGTTATGGCTGGCACATTGATGGCTCTCATCAGTGAAAATCCTGTTACACTAAAAGATAGCGAAGCTATCACAAAATCATATCCAGACTTCTTTGAGGACTGGAACTTACTGGGCGGTAATGCACAACCAGTTTAGATTTCTAATCGTATCTGGTGTAATCTAATAGATAATAGAAATAGTACGTACTATATAGTAGGAGTTAATATAATGGCATCTAATTTCGGTAAAACCATACAAGTATCTACCTTTGGCGCCTCTCATGGGTACGCCATCGGCGGTATTGTAGAGGGTCTACCTTGTGGACATACCATCGATATCGATGAATTAAAAGCCTTTTTAAAGCGCCGTGCGCCAGGGCAAAATCAATTAACAACGCAACGTAAGGAAGCCGATGTACCTGAGTTCTTAGCAGGTATCGTAGATGGTATGCTCAGCGGTTCTCCATTGGCATTTATGATCCGCAACACATCGCAACATTCTAGCGATTACAATAACTTGCGCGATATCCCTCGCCCATCTCATGCGGACTTCACAGCGCGCATGCGCTACGGCGACAAGGTAGATATGCGCGGAGGTGGCCATTTCTCAGCTCGCCTTACAGCACCACTTTGCGTAGCTGGTGGCATCGCCCTTCAACTATTACGCGAAAAAGGCATCGAAATCCACGGCCATTTAAAACAAGTGGGAACGATCCAAGATGCTCCTATCGATATGGTTCATCCAGATATGAAAGCATTAGCTAACATCGCTACAGAACCAATCGCTATGATTGATCCAGAAAAACGTAGCGAAGTAGAAAACTTGGTCATGCAGCTAAAAAAAGATGGCGACTCTACAGGTGGTATCGTTGAAGTCGTTGCTACAGGCCTACCTATTGGCCTTGGTAATCCAAACTTTGATGGCATTGAAAACCGTTTAGCTCGCGTTATCTTTGGTGTGCCTGCCATCAAGGGCGTATCCTTCGGCGGTGGTTTTGATATGTGTGCTAAGCTTGGTTCCGAAGTGAATGATGCTTTCACCATGAACGGCGACAAGATTACAACAACTACCAATAATAGCGGTGGTATCCAAGGCGGTATTACCAATGGTTTACCACTCGTTATGCAAGTAGGCATCAAGCCAACACCATCTATTTACAAAGAACAACATTCCGTATCGCTTTCCCGAAAAGAGGACACATTGCTCACCATTCAAGGTCGTCATGACCCATGTGTAGCGCTTCGTGCAGTACCGGTTATCGAAGCCGTAACAGCCCTCGTTATTCTTGATTTCTTAGGAGATATTGACCATGAACTTAGATGAAGTACGCGTTAAAATTAACGACATAAACGATCAGATGCTCGAATTATTCAAAGAGCGCATGGAACTCTCCAAAGACGTTGCAGCGGCAAAGAAAGAAATGAATAAGGCCATTTACGATGCTAAACGGGAGCGCGATATTCTCGACAAAGTCACAAGGGATGCAGGTCCTGACCTCGATTTATATGCGCGTCGTTTCTTCGAAGCCTTATTTAGCTTAAGTCGTACGTACCAGTCTGAACAATTATTTCAAGATAATGAGTTCACTGTAAAAATGAAAAAAGCCATTGCGCAATCCCCTACCTTGCCTCCTCAACGAGGCAGTGTAGCTTGTGCTGGTGTATTCGGCAGTAATGCACAAGTGGCATGCGATAAATTATTACCACTTAGCCAAATTCACTACGTAACAGGCTTCCGCGCCGTGTTCGATGCCGTTGAGTCTGGCGAATGTCAATTCGGTGTATTACCTATCGAAAATAGTTCTAATGGTTCTGTAAAAGAAGTATATGACCTTCTAGAAGATCGTAAATGCTATATTGTGCGCGGTACACGCCTATGGATTTCTCATGACCTACTCGTAAAAAAAGGTACAAAACTAGAAGATATTCATACTATCATCTCTCACCCACAAGCTTTGGGCCAATGTAGCCACTTCTTAGAAAAATTAGAAGGTGTAGAGTTACGCTCCTTTGATAACACAGCACGTGCTGCACAACTCGTAGCAGCTAGTGATGATCCAGGTGTAGCCGCTATCGCCGCACCTCAATGTGCAGACTTGTACAATTTGTCTCCGTTGATGCGCAACATCCAAAACAGCGATAACAACTATACACGCTTTATCTGCATTAGCAAGGACTTCCATGTGTACCCAGGGGCTAATAAAATCTCTGTAGTAACCACAGCAAGCCATGCTCCAGGTGGCCTTGGTACATTACTTACCAAGTTTGCTAACATCGGCGTAAACCTTACAAAACTTGAGTCTCGCCCTATCGTAGGCCATAACTTTGAATTCTTGTTCTACCTCGACTTAGAGGCATCCCTAGCGGATCCTAAGGTATTATCCGTTCTAACAGAACTTCATACATCCCAAGATAAATTCCGCTTGCTCGGTAATTATCCAGAAAACTAATATATTCATCCGTACTAGTGCCTATAAGGGCATATATAGTACAATGAATGTAGTTATAAAATTTCAATGGCTAATAGGTACCAGCCTATTAGCCATTCTATGTATATTGACCTAGGAGGTCCTATGAAATTTGGTTTACTTGGCCGTACGTTGGGCCATAGCTTCTCCCCTCGCATTCACAGTGCATTAGGGAATACAAATTATGAATTATTTGAGCGCGAACCAAGCCAATTGCAAGAGTTCTTCACTGATCCAGAATTACAAGGCATCAACATTACCATTCCTTACAAGGTAAATGCTCTTGAAGCTTGTGATGTTGTTGACCCTCGTGCAGAACGCATCGGCTGTGTAAATACAATGGTTCGCAAAGATGGTAAATGGCACGGCTATAATACAGACTACGATGGTTTCGTATTTACCCTACAACATGCAGGCATCGATGTAGCTGGCAAGGAATGTATCATTCTTGGCGATGGCGCTTCCTCTGCTACTGTTCACGTAGCTCTCGAAGATTTAGGTGCTAAAAACATTGTTCATTTATCTCGCAAAACTGCTCCATTCTATGGTGATGCGCCAAACTATTATGAAACAGCTCAGATTATTATTAACTGCACGCCTATCGGTATGTATCCTCACAATCCGGCCAACCTCATTGATATTACGCAGTTTTCTAAATTGGAAGGCGTTGTAGACCTCATCTACAATCCACGCCGTACGATTTTACTGTTACAAGCAGAAATGATGGAAATTCCTCATTGTGATGGCTTACCATTCCTTGTGGCACAAGGCGTTGAGGCGGCTAAGCATTTCCAAGGTGAAAGCTTTGGTACAAAGGAAATAGAGCAAATTTTATGTGACATGCGACGTGAAAAGGAAAATATCATCCTCATCGGCATGCCTGGTGTAGGAAAAACAACAGTTGGTAAAGCCCTTGGCGAAGAAATGGGCCGTACTTGCGTTGATGTAGATCAAGAGCTAGAAAAAGAAATCGGCGATATTTCTATCTATATTACGGAACAAGGGGAACCAGCATTCCGTGAAAAAGAAGCGGAAATGATTGCAAAACTCGGCACTCAAACTGGCCTTGTTATCTCCACTGGTGGCGGCTGTGTAACAGTGCCTAAAAACTATGCACACCTACGCCAAAACGGTCGTATCTACCAACTAACACAACCGGTAGAAAACCTATCTACCACCGGCCGCGTACTCTCTGGTGGCGGCATCGAACGCTTACGCGAGCTGGAAGCAACACGTACACCAATGTATGAAAGCTTTGCTCAATGCATCGTAGAACATAATCGCAATGCACCAGAAACAGTAGCAGCTATTCTAGAAGACTTCGAAGCAAACCTATTATAATCGTTTGTATAGCGTATTTATAAAACGCTTCATAAATAAATCAGTAAGAGCATCTATATCTGTATTTCTAGATAAAACTAAAACGCATATCATAATACCTATGATATAAACTGAAAAGCAGTAGCCATCCTATGGATAACTACTGCTTTTTTATTTCCCCTATGTATTATATATATTTGTAGAAAACCATATTTGCAATTACAATGTAATTACAAATAGAATTGATTAACGTAAATACCTTTTAATATAAAATCAACAATATAATCAACGAATTACAGTCATAAGCCAAAAGAATACTAGGAGAGATACTATGAAAACCGTAAACCTACAAGTCCGCATCAACGAAGAGCTAAAACAGGAAGTATCTAGCATATTAAAGGCACAGGGTTTATCCTATACATCCATGCTAGACGCACTATTTCGTCAAATTATAAAAGAACGTCGCATTCCTTTCGCTATTGCTTTACCAACAACTCCTACAGAAAAAACACCAACGCCAAGTACACTCAACAATGACGGCACCTACGAACAACCCCGAACAACATTAAAGGCCTCAGATACAATAAATACGTACGGAGCATCAACAGAAAACGAGGTAGAAATATCCTTTGATAAAATTGATAAAACAGGCATACTCAATATCCGTATAAACCCTAAAGTTAAGACACTAACAACAGCTATCTTAAAAGAAATGGGATTAACTATATCATTATTGATTACACTAATCTCCAAACAAATACAATTTTCAAAAGCAATTCCTAAGTCAGTAAACAAGCCTATCGCTTATGACTCTATGAATGCAGACTTTCTTACTGACGAAGAAATTGACCAATTACTGGAATTGGCATATGCAGATATAGAACAAGGTAACTTAATTTCAGCTGAAGATCTTTTTGAGCAACTAAAGAAAGAAGGTCTTCTTTTATGAGCTATAAAGTTTTATTTAGTAAGCTTGCTGAAAAAGAAGTGAAAAATATCATTATAAATTTAAAAGAATTTACTCAAGGTTTGAATCTAATTCAACAACGACAAGCCGAAATTCGAAATGCAGTCTTTTCACTTGATATTTTCCCAGAACGATATCCTATATATAAGACTAATAATGAAATATTTTATTTTCGAAAAATGGTCACAAAACATTATATTATCTTATACTCTATAAAAAATAAAACTGTAATAATTAAGAAAGTACTAACGCAAGGTATGAATATATAAAAAAGTCGGCTCTCGCCGACTTTTTAATGTACTTTTACGCGTTTATGTTGTTGTTCGTCGAATACGCCATCTACATCGATGATGTCAAGAATTCGTTTTAGTTCATGCACATCGATTTGACCTGGTGCAGATGCTTTGCCAGCAGAGGCAAAGGTCATAGCATTGCCAAATAGAGCGCCTGCAGCGCGTGTAACAGCACCTAGTGGCCCCATAGCCATCGTAATGATTGGATCTGATGGATATAAGGCTTTCACTTCAGCCGTCGCTTCGAGGAGCCTAAGAACATCGCCCGTTGTATGCGGCATAACTGCCATCTTTGGCACGTCTGCCAAGAACTCTTTCATTTGAATAAGTCGATTTACAATGACCTCATGACTTGGTGTACCATGGAAATCATGGTTACTCATGATAATCGTAATACCATGTACCTTGGCAAACTCAATGGTTTTGAGCATTCTATCTTGATCAAAGAAGAGTTCAATGTCAATAGCATCTACTAAACCTGTAGGAATAATACGCTCTAACATTGTGAAGTAGTCTTGTGTAGAAATGGATTTTTCCCCACCTTCACCTTTCGTACGCCATGTAAATAATAAGGCACGACCTTTTAATTGAGGCTTGATGAGCATTAACAATTCAATAATAGCGTCAATGGAGTGGGCCCGATCGTAATAGTCAATGCGTAGCTCCACTACATGACACGGTGTATTACATGCTACCGCAGTGGCATCTAAAATTTCTTTCATTGTTGTGCCCACAATAGGCACACATATCTTTGTACCCTTTTCGCCGAGTACAGTATGACCGATACGGACCATAATAACTCCTTTCCGTCCCACAGGGTGAGACAAATGACTTACCTTAAACTAACTATATACCAATATTTTGGTAAAAGCAATCAATCTGCCTATATTGGATTGCTATTCACAAAAACCGTATGAAAGCCCGTTATTATGCACTAAAAACGTATTCTTAGATTAACGATTAACATAATTTTTTGTTATATCCTATTCTCTCGGTCTTATTAAAATTGGTCATATTATTCAATCTTAATTAGTTTATTTCATCAATGTAAATAAAAACTCCACACATAATCGCGTGGAGTCATCATTTATAGTGTTATTCGTGCTTATCAGATAGTTTTCTAGATTGGAATGCCATATATAACAATAACAAGCCTGTAATACTAAATACATAGGATATACCTATATAAGTGGATACAATACTAGCAAATACAGGGCCAACCATAGACCCAAATTGTTGAGCTGTCGTAGTCATACCAAACATGCGACCTCTAAAGCTTGGATCGGTATTGAGTGTTACCGCCGCGCTCAAGGATGGGTTGATACCTACAATACATGACCCAATTAAGACTTGTAATACGCCAAACCACCAAATGCCTACGGGTAAGCTTTGAAGCAATAGAACGATACCACTACCAATCATACAGTAGGATATGGTCTTAAAGTAGCCACGACGTTCGCCAAGACGAACCCATAGGTTTGTCGTTAAAGCTCCTGCTAAGCCGCCGATACTAAGGATTGTACCAGAGATCATAGCCGCCCCTTCCATGGTGCCTTGCATATCTCCGACATAGAGGGCCAAGATTGGTTGCAACATCATGATAGCACATTGCATGAAGAAGAAAATCCAAAGTAATCGTACTAATACTGGCTGTTGTTGAACAGCTTTAAAGTCTTCACGTAAGGATGTAGATTTAGTAGGTTGAGCCGGCTGTTCCTTTCCATCAGCACCTTTAGCATGTAATTTTGGTTCTTTCACAAAGAACAATACGGCCAAAGTCGCAATAAATACAGCGATACCAGATACATAAAACACAGGACGCATGCCTACCACACTTTCAACGGCGCCACCTAAAAATGGACCGATGACATTACCCAAGATAAGCCCCGTTTGGAAGATGCCTAAAGCCCTACCAACCTGTTTCTCATCAACACTGAGGGATACCATGGTCATCGCCGCTGGATAGAACCCATTGGCAAAACCAACGAGAGCCCGCCCCATTAATAGTTGATATTGGTCTGTAACTAAACCTATTAATACATAACAGAATGCGATGGCAAAGCCAGCGCGCAAGGCCATCCGTTTTTTACCTTTATTATCCGCAATCTTCCCCCATATAGGAGCCATAATGCCGGCGATAAGGAAGGTAATGCCAAAAACGAGGCCTGACCAAAGTGCTACATCAGCCTTTGGTACCCCTAATTCTAAAAGATAGATAGGCAAAAATGGAATGATCATGGTGTAACATATAGCCAGTACCGTCATGGCAGCTGTAATAATCCATACATTGCGCATACCGCCGCGAGCATCATATGTAGTTGTGCTCATTCGTTGCCTCCCTTCATATATAAAAGTATATATAGCAATATACTTTTACATTCTATATAAATAAGAGCCGCATATAAAACGCGACTCTCTCATTTATTCCGTTGGAAATTTGTGATCCATTACATCCTGTAAGGATACACGTTCCATAACGTGACGGAATTCATCTTGCAAATACTGCCACAATGGAGCAGTCAAGCAATCATTAAACATAGGACATGGCTCAACATCATCTTCTAAACAAGATACGAGAGCAATGGAGTCCTCTGCAGCATATAAAATTTCATATACATTGTATTCAGCAGGCGATTTCACCAAGCGATATCCACCGTATTTACCACGGCCACTTTTAACGAGGCCAGCGGAGGACAAGCGAGATACAATCCCCTCTAAGTATTTATCGGAAAATCCTTGGCGTTCAGCAATCTCACGAATTGGTACATTTTTTTCTACCCCGTGTTCTGCAATATCAGCCAATATCCGTAAAGCATAACGCCCTTTTGTAGATATTTTCATAAGTTAACCTCTAAGTCATTCATAATATATTTATAGTATATCACAAATTCATACAAAAAATGGTGGGAAATATGATACACTATACATATATCGAAATATTTTTATTTGGGTATTTTTTTAATTTCATATGGGAGGATGTTATCTAATGTTAGATAAACTATTTCAACTCAGTGAACGCGGTACAACTGTTAAAACCGAAATTTTAGCTGGTATTACTACGTTTATCACGATGGCGTACATCCTATTCTTGGCGCCTAACATTCTTAGTCTTGCAGGGATGGATAAAGATGCAGTCCTCATCGCTACAGCCTTAGGTGGTGGCCTTGTAACGATTGCTATGGGTTTATTCGTAAACTATCCTATCGCCCTCGCTCCAGGGGTTGGCCTCTTAGCCTTTTACTCCTTTACCGTAGTTCTCGGTATGGGCGTGTCCTGGCAAACAGCATTGGGTGCTGTATTTATCTCCGGTCTCGTATTCCTCGTATTAACACTTACGTCGATACGCCAAATGATCGTTGAAGGCATCCCAGCCTCTATGAAGGTTGCCATTACTGTTGGTATTGGCCTCTTCATCGCTATCATCGGCTTAAAATTATCTGGCTTGATGGCAATCTCTATTAGTTTGTCTCCAAACTCCTTAGGTCAAGTTGTGCAAACACATGGTAATTTAGTACCTCCAGCATCCGAAGCGCTCTTGACGCTCGGTAATTTGCACAGTGGTGAAACATTGTTGGCTCTATTCTCCCTCATCTTTACAGCTCTATTGATGGCTCGTAAAATTCAAGGTTCCCTTTTGATTGGTGTGGTAGTAACAACAATTGTATCCTATGCTACTGGCCTTTCCACAATGCCTGAGAACTTCACTGTATTAGCAGTGCCTGATTTCTCTAAAGCAGCATTCCTTCAATTAGATATTCCTGGTGCGCTCCACATGGGCTTAATCACGATTATCTTCTCCTTCACCTTCGTAGAATTGTTCGACTCTATGGGTACTTTGATTGGTACTGCTACAGAGGCAAAAATTGCTGATCCAAAATCTGGTAAATTCCCAGGTCTTGGTAAAGCCATGACTGTCGATGCTATCGGCGTTAGTACTGGTGCATTGCTCGGTACTTCTACGATTACTGCCTTTGTTGAAAGTGCAGCAGGTGTAGGTGCTGGTGGCCGTACAGGCTTAACAGCTGTTACAACAGGCGTATTGTTCTTAATCTGCTTGTTCTTAGCTCCAATCGTATCCTTGGTGCCAAATGCAGCCACATCTCCTGTTCTTATCATCGTTGGTGCCCTTATGTTAGGTGCTATCCGCAATATCGACTTCGATGATTGGACAGAAGGCTTCCCTGCATTCCTCGTTATCGTTTTGATGCCATTTACATATAGCATCGCTAACGGTATCTCTGCAGGTCTCATTGCATATCCTCTACTCAAAATCATTGCAGGCCGTGCAAAAGAAGTTAACTGGATTATGTACGTATTGGCGGTACTCGTTATCATCCGCTACGTATTCTTCTAAAACAACTTAAAGAACCTATCTCTAAAGATATTAGTAAAATATCTAAGAGATAGGTTCTTTTTATTATGTACTCTTTTACTAAACGCTAACGTTGTATAACATCATCGAATTGTGTTATAGAGTCTTATTAGGGTTTAGTATTAACGAATCGTTTTTACACCAATTAAGTCTGTACGGCTTGGGTCGATATCTTTTAACGGAACTACATGATCTCTATAAAAGTCTGCTTCAGATGCTTTTACAGGCACTTGGAAGAACAAGAAATACGCCATATTATCCTTGTACCATGTAACACTGCGTACTAAGCCCTTATCTACATCCCCTGTATACTGAACCTCCCCTATTGGAGTAGAGTCACTCCATTGTACGTCATGATACTCCATTGGAATATACTCTTCAGGCCATACAGTATCCATAGAGTAGCTCATGCGAAAGACCATAGTATGATTTACCCAACGGCCGCTGCGCTCTTGATATTCTTGACCTTGCTTCCAATATACAGTTTCTAATACATCATTATCATAAAAATGTGTAGCATAGTATGTATAGCCAAGCGGTAAATAACTTGGTACAGATACGTCATAAGATACCTTATGAGATGCATCGATTACACCGCTAGGTAAACCGATGGTTTTATTGGTAAGTATAGGCCACACAGAATTCGTATGTGTACGTAATGGCAGCCCAATCGATTCATAAGGAGGCCATTCAGGCTCATCATTTTGTTTAACCTTTTTCGCATCGTTTTCTTCAACATATTGCTTATCATTGCGGTCACCGCGTAATCGAGTATCATCAGTAGCCACGTTACTTAATGGCCCTACTGAATCTACAATTTTACTTACATAGTTTTGGTTTCTTGAGGAAGCAAAGTAGAGCATATGCACTTTATTATCTTTTTCCCAGTAAGCAATCTGAATAGAGTCTTTGTTATGACCTAAGGTATGTACAGAGATTCCATTAGGGGTAGTAAAGCTAACGGCATCCTTAGCATTGTAATTTGTCTTTTCCAATATAGGCTTTACTACCGTATCGATAGCCCAACCCATGCGATATACAATATCTGTATTAGAGAAGGTTAATTTTGGACCATATTCTCCATCATGGCCTGTTTCCGTATAAACGATTTCTAATACATCATGGTCCTTAGCCGTTACATCGCGTACTGCATAGTCTTTAGGCATATAAGACGGAACTTGTATAGGATAGCCAAATTCCTGCGCAGCACTCTCTATGTTAGGTTTGACTAAATCATTATCACCAACTTGATCATACCAGCGATAGCGATCAGCGAGATTTTCATTATCATCAATAAGCTTTTTATTATCTACATCTCGTTCAACAGGAACAGTATTACCATTTTTATCTATTAATGGGTATGTAGCACTAACTGGCTGTACACCAAACGTAGTTACTGCTGCAGCCATCGTGGCACATAACACAGCAGATGTTAATATTTTCTTCATATTCTCTCCTCTTTGAGCGGTTACACACGTTTCCGCTTTATTCCAAATAAATTGCTACATGAGCATCTATATTTTCACAGGCTCCACATGATCCTTATAGAATTCAGCATCAACTGCTTTCACAGGTTCTAAGAACAATAAGGAGTACGCCATGCCATCCTTTGTCCACGTAATGCTACGTATTAGTTGTGCTGCTGGATCACCGGTGTAAAAGACTTCACCAGTTTCACCTTGTTCAGACCATTCAAAATCCTTATACTCATCGGGAACATACGGTACAGCTTTTACATCGTTCACTGAATAGCCCATTCTATAAACGAAAATACTACCAGAGTTTCTCTTCCCAACTCGATATGTTTGGGAATTTTTTATAAAATATACAACCTCTAATACATCATTTTTTTCTTGACGTACTGTATAAATTTCATAGCCATAAGGGATATAACTAGGAGCCTTAACCTCATATGGAAGCTTCTTCGCTGCCTCTTTTAGGTTTCCCTTAAAAGTATGCACCTTTTTTGTATTCTCTATAGGCCAATCATGAAAGTGCCACTGTAAACCATCCATTCTAGGCTCGACATTTTTAAAATTATATCCTAACTTAAGCGTTTTAGTGGATACAGAATTATCTGTAGATATAGTAGTGTCTACAGTATCTGCTGTTACACTTCCTACAGATAGTAACCCAACAGCTATAGTAGCTAAGATGGACTTATATATAGTTTTATTCATCTTCTTTCCTCGTTAAGCGATTACATATTTCACCGCTATTACACAATATATTATTCTAGATACGGTGTGTATTACATACAGCTTGTATTACATCCCGTTTATCTGCTAAGGAATTATTCGTTCTCTTGTTTTAGTAGAAATCTTCGTAATCGGATAGTTCCCTAATAATTCATAACGGGAGCTGTCTATATTTTTTACAGGCACGATATGTTCCTTATAGAATTCTGCATCAGCTGCTTTCACAAGGTCCAAGAAGAATAGGGAGTACGCCATATCGTTCTGAGTCCACGTAATGCTACGAATCAATTGTTTTCCTGGGTTACCTGTGTAATACACCTTTCCAGATTCACCTTGTTCAGACCATTCATAGTCCTTATACTCTGCAGGAATATATGCTGTATCTCTTACGGTATCCAAGGAATATCCCATTCGATAGGCCATAACATTAGTAATAAATTTTTTCCCAGCCTGATAGATAGGTGCATTTCTTTTGTAATATACAACCTCCAGTACATCATTTCGATCGTGACGTGCTGTATACAGCTGATATCCATAAGGTATATAACTAGGTACCTCAGCCTCATACGGTAATTTCTGAGTAGCCTCTACTACGCCCTTAAAGTTACGAGCACCGTCTTGAGTCATAATAGGCCAGCCTACTAATTGCGTTCTTGGTATTTGAATAATTGCAGAAGCATTACCCATGTTTGGTGTAACATTTTTAGAATTAGATAGGACCGCAGAATTATTAGTAGATACAGGTTGATCAACAGTATCTGCTGATACATAGCTTACAGATAATAGCCCCATTGCTACAACAGCTAAAATGGACTTATATATTGTTTTGCTCATACTCTCTCCTCGGATAAAAATTCATAATATACTTCACACATATAATGATATATTTTCTTATTTATATCAAAAACATAACTCCGATTCTGTTGCCCTAGCTACTTCATAAAACTTTTATTTTTTCTACGGTGAAAGTCTAGTTATTAACTAATAACAGCCTTAATACTTACTAGTTCGACACATAATAAAACATCCTACTGAGCGCTATATCATAATAGATCTCAATAGGATGTTGTATCATTATTTAGTTAATGGAGGCATAATAGTATCTTGTTCAAGTTGTCTTCGTCGTTTTGCAGTATAGTCTACCACTTTAATTTGAACGACGCCCACAGAGTTTACCATGGCTTCCGTAAAAGCAAATTCACGATTTGTTTGATGGGCCATCAAAACTTGTAATCCATGAGACTTTTCATCAGTAGTCTTTAAAAAAGTCGCCACTCCTCGTCCCATGACACTAGAATAAACAGAGCTATATTTGCAAGGAATATCTCCGCCTGAAACAAGGGCCTCATCACTGCCATCAATTTCGATAAATACATGAGGATTTGCTTTAATCAAGTCAAACTTCTTTCCCTCATGATGACCATGCACATAGATATAAAGCACCTCATCTATAAATTCGTATCCAAAATGTAGGGGTACTACGTAAGGGTAGTCACCATCCATCATACCTAGGTGAATAATACGAGTACTATTTAAAATTCCCTTAATTTCATCTATATCTGTAACCTTACGATCTTGTCGTCTCATATAGCCTCCACGATTTTATGTAAAAGATAATCTACATATCATTATAGCAAATCCTGAAAGGCTTTTTAGACATAGTATAGTTTCAAAATATGAATAATTTCTCTTTTATTCGTATATTAATAATACTGTTTCTATTGTTTTGTCTACTGTATAAATACATTTGACTTTTTACAATAGATACTGTATGATAAGAAAATAGTTTTATAGATTCTATAGATTATAAAGGCTATGGTCATCCATGGCTTTTTATATTTGTAGATGGTTTGTAGAAAAGAGGTCTTTACTATGTCTGATACGCATCAGTTAAAACGGGGCCTTAAGAACCGGCACGTACAGTTGCTCGCCATTGGCGGTGCTATCGGTACAGGCTTATTCTTAGGCTCCGGCCGCGCCATTCACTTGGCAGGTCCATCCATCATTTTTGCTTACCTAATTACAGGTATTATATGCTTCTTTATCATGAGAGCATTAGGCGAATTATTATTGTCTAACTTGAATCACCACTCATTTATTGATTTCGTAGAAGAGTATTTAGGTGATCGGGCAGCCTTTATCACAGGATGGACATACTGGTTCTGTTGGCTTTCACTAGCCATGGCCGATTTAACAGCCGTAGGCCTCTATATGCAGTTCTGGATACCATGGCTGCCTCAATGGATACCGGCCCTTGTCGTCTTGGTGGCCTTGCTATTAATGAACTTAACAGCCGTAAAATATTTCGGTGAAATGGAGTTCTGGTTTGCCTTAATCAAGGTAATCGCCATCATCTCCCTCATCATCATCGGTGTCATCATGATTGTCACAGGCTTTACTACAGATGCGGGTGTTGCCGCCTTTAGTAATATGTGGAATTACGGAGGCTGGTTCCCGAACGGAACGATGGGCTTTATTCTATCATTCCAAATGGTTGTTTTCGCTTTCACAGGTATCGAACTCGTGGGTTTGACAGCTGGTGAAACAGAAGATCCTGAAAAGGTTATTCCTATGGCGATTAACAATATCCCATTGCGCATTATTTTGTTCTATGTGGGCTCTTTGGCCATCATCATGAGCATTTACCCTTGGACCGCCGTTAACCCTTCTGCTAGCCCATTTGTGGCCGTATTTACAGCAGTTGGTATTGCAGCCGCTGCAGGCATCGTAAACTTCGTAGTTCTTACATCTGCTGCATCTGCTACAAACTCTGGTATCTTTAGTACAGGCCGTATGATTTATGCCCTTGCTAAACGCGGTCATGCGCCAAGCTCTATGCGTCGCTTAACACACAGTAGCGTACCATACCAAGCAACAATCTTCTCTGCTGCTGTACTATTGATTACGGTTGTACTCAACTATGTAATGCCAGAAGCAGTATTCGTTATGATTACTTCTATCTCTACATTCTGCTTCATCTTTATTTGGGCTATGATGGTTATTTGTCACCTCAAATACCGTAAGAAAAATCCTGAATTAGCGGCACAATCTAAATTTAAAATGCCTCTATTCCCTGTGATGAACTACATCATCCTCGCATTCTTTGTTTTCATTCTAGGCATTCTCGCCTTAAACGAAGACACTCGAATTGCCCTCTTGTTCACACCGATTTGGTTCGTTATCCTTTGGGCCTTCTACTCCATGCTTAATACGGACGATGAAGATGCGCTCAGCGAGGAGCTTATCGAAATGGCTGGTGTAAAAGAAATTTACAAAAAACCTAAAAAAGATGATTCTGACGATTACATCATCTAACACAAAAGTCCGTGCTATGCACGGGCCTTTTTATTACTTCATGGTAGGGAAGTTTTGTTGTTCATATTGTTGTTGATAGGCTGGTAGATTTCTTGTGTCTTCACCATAATTGAAGATTGTCTTAGTACGATATCCACCTTGAGTAATAATAAGATCAATAGAAGATGGTACCTCTTGACCATTCTGTTGCAAATGGTTTACCAATTCTTGTAACGCTTCAACTTGTCGTAAAGAACCAGTCATATATTTGCCTTTAGATAAGCCTGTATTTCTAATAACTTGACCATTATGTACTTGGCCTCTATTATCTACATAATAGAAACGTACAGCGGCCTTATCTCCCGTAGGCACTGCCTTAACATAAATAGTCTTCCAGTTCTTTTTAACCATAGCTTTAGTAGCATCTGCTAACTTATTAGACAAACGTTGTGTTTCTTTATTAGTAGCTTTAGATACACCATTTACCTGTTGAATTTCATCATTCATAGGCATTTCAATAAGTGATTCCACTGGATCTTGTTGTACCTTTTTAGCCTCTGCAGGCTGAACCGCCAACACACCAACGGCCGCCATTACAGCTAACGTTGTAAGAGCAAATTTTTTCATTCCATCTCTCCTTAGATAGGACTCCCTAAAACAAATTATATTTTACACAATATATTATATGCATTAGACCATTGAATATCAAGTCAATCTTATTTTTCAACACTACTATTTTTTATTACTTGATTCCATCGTTTAAACCGGTCAATATCATAATTCATATCCATATATTTAATATGGAAAGATGTAACATCCTTTAGATTGCTATATGCCTCCATTTCGTCGGTATTCGCATTCCAAAATAACATATTATTTTCATATATAGGAATACCATAAAAATGTGTAGCTTTAAAGAAGTCAAACGGCAAATTCATATTAGGTTTTGCATAGATAAGGGGCGTAACAGTAAGCAAATAAGTATCTCCTACCTTACCATTAATGTATAGATCTCTAGGAATCAGTGAATCTGATATTACTTTATCCTTATTTATACCATGTTTACTAACATTCTTATTCGGAATGGAAGTTGCCTCATTATCAACACTTTTACTGACAGCTAAATCAGTACCTAAAATATACTTTTCCTCTCCATTAGTGGCTATAATCTTACCATCTATATAGTCTAATGTAGCAGAAAATTTATCTAACTCATATCCGATAACATTAGAGGATAAAGATGTATCATCAACCTTAACAATCAAAATCGGATATGAATTCAGATTAGAAACAGTATCATTAGAACGCACAAGTAAGTATAATTCATTATTAACAATAAGATAATCCAATATATGACTGTTATATTGTTTTATAATAGGTAATACATCGATATTATAGGATTCGGAGTAATTAGTAGCATTTGTTATTATTAGTTTCGCATCAGACTTGCGAGTAATATCAGCTGCAATATCTTTCTCTATAATTATCCCTTGTTTAGGTAAAATATGTTTCTCATTTCTTGTACTACTAAATTGTAAGAAACACAAAACGAGAATAAGTAAAATAATAAAACTTACAATATAATGTTTCTTTATCCACCGCCACATAGAAGCACCTCTCTCGTACTTATAGTATATCTAACTTTTTAGACTAATAAAAGAAAAGGCTTCAACCATTTCTTGGCGAAATATTTTCGTCGAGTATTGGTTGAAGCCTTTATTTATATTCTATTAGTTACTAAAGTCTGTATCTACAATAGCGAATTGTGTATATTCAGGACAGCGTTTTTGCATTTCTGCTTTAATTTTTTCTAATGTGCCATTTGGATCTTCTTCGTCAAAGTCAAAGATAATATCGTAGTAGATAACTTTCTTCTCTTCGTGTACGTAAAAGGCATGTACTTGTACTACATGTGTATACAAGCTTACAACTTGGTCAAGAGCTTGTCTAATTTCAAGCACTTCCACACTTGGTTGGTTTTCAGCATAGACGCCAACGGTCATATTAATACCAAATTTTTTATAAAGATGAACGGCGATACCTTTTGTCAAAGGATGGATATCAGCCATAGTCATCGTATCTGGTACGGTAATATGTACAGAGCCAATTGTTTCACCAGGTCCGTAGCTATTCAAAACCAAGTCATATACACCACCTACATTTGGATGTTGTGCGATAGTTTCTTTAATATCGCGGATTAAGTTATCATCTGCACGAATACCAAGTAAATGATTGTACATTTCTTTTAAAATGTCATAAGCAGCTTTCAAAATCAAAATAGAGATTGCTGCGCCTACATAGCCTTGAATGTCAAAGTTAAAGAAGAATACTAAGCCTGCAGATATCAATGTGGCAAAGGTAATCACCGCATCAAATAACGCATCTATACCAGAGGCTACAAGCGCATCAGATTTGTATTTCTCGCCTTGTGCCTTGATATAGCGGCCCATCACTACTTTCACAACGATAGCAACGGCAATGATAACGAGGCTTGGAATATCAAAGGTAGATACCTCAGGATGAAGGATTTTATCTATAGATTCTTTAAGAGATCCGATACCTGCACCAAGGATGATGAAAGCAATGGCCATGGTGGTCATATATTCTATACGACCATGACCAAAAGGATGCTCCTTATCGGCCCCTTTAGCGGCTAATTTTGTACCAACGATAGTCAATACAGAGGACAATACGTCTGTTAAGTTGTTTACCGCATCAAGGATGATAGCGATGGAGTTAGACGCAAGGCCTACAATCATTTTAAAGATAACGAGAACAACGTTACCTATAATTCCTTTTATACTAGCAAGCGTAATCCCCCGATTACGTGCTGCACTATTTTCTTGCAAAATCATACTACACCTCATACATTCATTTCACTAAGCCATAAATCGAAGCCTATCGATTTATCTATGTTCTTATTATAGCTTATCGATTATCATTTGTCATTATATTTTTTGAAAAATTTTTATAAAATTATTGTAATCACTGAATTATCAATAATTCTCAATTCTCAATTAGAATATTTGATGTATTGTGACTTCACAATATATAGGACAGATTTATTGTTAACAATAATGTAATCAGATCAATTTACGCGGTAACCGTAATACGCTCCCCTGTGCGCATGTGTGTAAATATTACCTTCTGAGCCCGCAATTGGAAGGGCTGTCCCGTTGGTTGTGCACCGTATAAGATATCCCCCACAAGAGGGTGACCTATATGGCTAAAAGCTACACGAATTTGATGTGTTTTTCCTGTGTACAAACGGACTAAAACCTCTGTATATCCACATTTCGGGGAGTTATACACAGATTTGTCCACATCTACACCATGTTTATCCACATTTTGTAATTCTATATCCACATTTTCTTGGTTCATATCCACAGAATTTTGGGACTTATTCACAGAGTTATCCACAGGTTGTGAAGAATGTCTACATAGGACGGAATAATCTGTGCGCGTTTCTTTTCCTTTAGGATTTACTTCATAATGAATCCCATCAGCACTGCGCTCCATCGGCAATACTAAAGAGTCTTCATCAGCTTCTACAACACCTTCTACAACAGCCATATACCACTTCTCAAAGGTATTATCATCCATTTGCTGTTGATAAAGACTTTGGGCTAAACCGCTTTTAACAATCATGATGCAGCCTGTTGTATCTCTATCTAAGCGATTCAAGAAACGAACTTTGCGCTTAATACCATTTTCTTTAAAGTAGTACGCTACCCCATTGGCAAGAGATACTTGGTCTTTAGAGTTTACTGTCACACCAGCAGGCTTATCCACAATGAGGAGATCATCATCTTCATATAGGATATGTAGGTCCATCTCAATTGGTTCATAATCGATTTTTTCCTTCGCCATAGCAATCCAAATCTCATCACCTTCGGAGATAAAATCCTTTGGCGTCGCCTTATGACCGTTAATATGGATTAGTTTTTCCTCAAATAGCTTAACTAAGGACTTACGAGGATATCGAGTATCTAGTACTGCACCAAGTGTAATATCTTGTTTCTCCCTATGTACAGCCTTTAAATCTGCGGCAGTGACAGTCCACAAAATATCATCTGGACGATGTGTTTTTCGCGCCATTAGTATCTCCTTTCTACGAGCTCAGGGTCTCGTGGCATGTAGTTCAGTAGCGAGCTTGGTTGAACAGCTCGGCCACGTATATTCGTTTGTTCAAAGGTAATAGTCAGCTCTTGTTTAGGACGCGTGATGGCCACATAGAACAAGCGCTTTTCTTCGTCTTCACGCCCTTCTGCGATGGCAAAAGGACTTGGGAAGGTTCCTTCGTTAAGACCTGCCAAGAACACGTGGTCAAACTCGCTCCCCTTCGCTTGGTGGATGGTAATAATTGGAATGCGATCTCCATTGCGTACCTGTTGGGCCGGCTCACCTGCTGTAAGAGCCGCCATCTGCAAGATTTGATTTAATCGTGCTAAACCAGCTGGGCCTTCATAGGCAGCATCCAGTTTCTCCATGATGCGATATAGATCCCGTATATGCTCTACCTTTGCCGCTTCTCCATGGGATTTATAGTACTCTAGAACCCCCATTTGGTTCATAATGTACGCCAATAACTTCGTTGGTAACTCTGTATAGGCCTTTCTACGCAAGGTTGCCATTTGGGACGCAATATTGGTGAAAGCTGCTTTATATTTGTTAATCGCCACCATACGGCCTGTTGTAGTAGGCACGATATTTTCTTTTACCGCATAGATTAAAAGCTGTGCAGTGGCCAAGATATCGTCCATCGCATTGTGCGTAGGCTCATGATGGATAGGAAACTCAGAAGCTAGGAAGCCCAATTTATGATTTGGCAAATTAGGGTAGAAACGACGATAGATATCTAAGGTATCATAAATCGCCTTGAACTGAGGATTTCCTAAATTATACCGCGCCAATTCATTCGTAAAGATAGTTACATCATAATTTACATTGTGACCTACGATGATGGCATTCTTGGAGAATTCCTTAAAGGCTTGTAACACTATAGCTGGCTCTTCGCCATGTTCTTGTAAATACGCATCAGAGAATCCATGTACCTCTTCAGATTGCCCCACAGGTACACCGGGATTGATAAAGCGTTCAAAGGTCTCTAACACTTGTCCGTTTTCGTCGATGCGAATAGCTGCAATTTGAATAATGCGATCTTGAGATGTATCAGTGCCCGTACTTTCTACGTCATACACCACAACTTCATGATTTTCTAATCCAATAACGAGCTTGGCATAAGGTTCCGCTTCAAAGATAGGCATATCCATAAAGTCCGTCAATTTCAAGCCTACTTGACGCGTCTCTGGGCTTTCAATAGCGGCAATACGAGCGTCACCAATACCCGCAACATAGCGTTTAATAATGCGCTTAGCGCTAACGGAGTCGTTCGGGTTCATGAGCAATTTGAAGTAGGCCATAACGTCTTTGATTTCTTGACGTCTAAAGAATTTAAACTCATCGATAATCATAAAGTGACGACGTTCCTCTTCAGACTTTTCATTGTTGAGACGTTCAAAAGAGTCGCTCAATCGCTGCGCCTTTTTATTATCTCGCACAAGTACACCAATATTGGCATCCTTTGGTAATGCACAAATGGCTTCATAAATATAGCGGCCCTCTAAATAACTGTTTTTACAGCCTTTAATGAGGACGGGCTTACCCTTTCTTTCACTATTGGCACGTGGCAATTCAGTATAGATAGAACCGACCAGATCAGGGAACATATTTTGCAATGTTTTGAAAGCCATCGTAAAGAGCGTCCAGTTAGAGCGATAGTTTTCATAGAAAATAATTTTTAAAGGCTTGAAGTCCGCATCAAATTGCTTGAGCAAGCGGAACGGATCGGACCCACGCCATTCGTATATGGTTTGGAAATAGTCACCACATAAGAGAACGTGATTACCGTCCCAGAGCATTTCTAATACCTTATACTCTAGTACGCCTGTATCCTGCATTTCATCTACCGAAATATAATTGTAACGGCTACGCCAACGCTCCCGGACTACAGGGTCTTGGAAGAGGCGATGAACACCGCAGATGAGGTCCGTAAAATCTAGACCATGTACAGAGGCTAAGCTTTCATCATAGGCAGCAATCCATTCGTGACCATGGTTCAAGAAGTCATGGAGTTCACTATACAGAACATTACCAAAGCTAGAGAACTGCTGTTCAATGGCGGCGCGCTGTTCCTTTTGTAAACGCTCTATAGTTCGTTTATAATCGCCTACAAGATCATCAGAATAAAAACCGTATAAGGAACGATATTCTTTCACCATGGCGATGATGTTAGCAAAGGACATTTCTCGCAATTTACCTGGACGATACGGTTCAGACAATTCCTTGCAATCCTCTTCGTCAAAGATGGTCACATCCGTATATAAGGTTTCATTGCGCTTGCCCTCTTGTTGAAGCACGAAAAAGCAAAAGCTGTGGAATGTACTAACCTCCACAGCCTTTGCAGGACTGCCTACGAGCGATTGAATGCGGTCTTTCATCTCGTTTGCAGCCTTGTTCGTAAAGGTCATGCACAAGATATTCTCCGCCTTCGCATAGCCGCCCTCGATGAGGTGAGCCACTCGATAAGCAAGTGTATTCGTTTTTCCCGTCCCAGCGGACGCTAACAAGAGGATATTTTGTTCAACTTCATCAATAACGCGTTGTTGTTCACGATTGATAAGCATGATAGCCTCCTAGTGTAAAAATCCATCCCATCCAGCAGCGATAATCATTGGAATAGGGCCTAAAATTGCAGTCAATGCCCATGTGCCCATTCCAATATCCATAGGAATATTGAGAACATTCACACATACCCAATATGTTAAAGCACCTGTAGCAGCATTGATAACAACTCTTTTAAGAGTGAAAAATGCTACTTTGAAAGCAATATAGGCTACAGCAATGGAAATAACCGCGGAAATCGGTGTTGATGCTAATAAAGCTTCCATATTATCCTTTCATTTCTTGACGGTTTACTACGGCACCGCCTAAGGTTAATTCATCGGCATATTCGATATCGCCACCTACAGGCACACCGCGGGCAATACGCGTTACCTTAATGCCACTAGGGCTTAATAAACGCGCCAAATAGAGAGCTGTCGCCTCCCCTTCCACATCTGGGTCAGTAGCGAGGATAACCTCTTGTACGACACCATCACGAAGGCGAGCAATCAATTCTTTTACGCGAATATCGTCAGCACCGATGCCCTCCATGGGGGACAAGGCACCTTCCAATACGTGATATAAGCCCTTATAGTCACCACTGCGCTCGATGGCAATGACATCGCGAGATGTTTCAACGACCATGATCGTCGTTTGATCGCGATTTGGATTGCTACAGAATTCGCATGGATCTTGAGCTGATAAGTTAAAGCAAATAGAACAGTGACGCGTAGCCCCCTTCGCTTCTACGATAGTTTCTACGAGACGGTCTACCTCTTCCTTCGGCATTTCTACCAAATGATAGGCCAAGCGTCTAGCCGACTTGGAGCCGATACCCGGCAAGCGGCGCAGCTGCTCTACGAGCCGTTCTAAAGCGTTTGTCATTTAGAATAAACCTGTTGGCAAGTTAAGACCACCAGTTACTTTGCCCATTTCTTGAGCCAAGAGGTCGTCTACTTTTTTGCTAGCTTCGTTTACAGCAGCCATTACTAAATCTTCTAACATTTCTACATCTTCAGGATCAACTGCAGATGGGTTCAATTTCAAGGACTCGATGATTTTTTCACCGTTCATTACAACTGTTACAGCACCGCCACCAACGGAAGCCTCTACTGTACGAGTTTTTAATTCTTCTTGCATTTTCTTCATATCTGCTTGCATTTTTTGAACTTTTTTCATCATGCCAGCCATATTGCCCATACCTTTACCAAACATTATAATTCCTCCTTTTAGGACCTGCGTCCTATACTCATATGTTAATTAATTTATTCTTCGATGACCTCGACGATAATGTCGTGGTCTTCAGATAATTTCTCTAATGTTTCTGCCAAGAGAGGATTGTTTCGCTCCTCTTCCGTCATATGCTCTGGATCCCATGCGTATTCACGAGCTACCGTCACGCTATCGATGGGCGCTACTTCAATAGGTGCTTGTGAAAGCACAGCCTGATCATCACTTTGATAAGGGGTTCCCTGTTGTTCGCCCCCATTAGACTTTGGGACAGCTTCTACCTCGATATGGGCCCCGCTATCCATAGGGCGTTCTAAAACTTCCCCATCATCGCTGATAACAGTGACACTATCTAATGGATGTGGCGGCATATCATCTAAGGATGATACATAGGCTTCCTCCATATCGTCTACAGGCACATCATCAAAGGAGTGAACAGGAATATCATCACCTTCAATAGAACCTGCTAGCGACTCGATAGGAATCTCACCATCTGGAACCTGAGTAGACGGACTACCATCAAAGGATGTAATCGGCACATCGCCACCAGATGTTTGATCTTCTGCTGAAGCATCTGTTGTAGTCATATTTGTACTACCGCTAGCAGTATTTGCAACAGCACCGCCCGTCTTCTTCGCTAAGAATGCCAAAGCCGCCGCCTTTGCTGCATCTACCGCTGCTGAATCTGGCTTGCTAGCTTGCTCTTCAGTAGTTGAACCTCCAGCCTGAGCAACAGGTTGTTGAGCTTGTGACGCGTTACTACCTTGAGCGCTATTAGCTCCTGCTGAACTATTTCCCACTGGTGCATTGTTAGTGCCTTGTGGTGCCGCTGGATTTGTTAAATCCATTTGCGTCGGCTGACCACCAGAGGTTTTCTGTACATCAACCATCGGTTCTGGTGGTCGTTGTGGCGCCTTTACTTGATGCTGTGTCGTGCTACCAGAGGCCTTTTTATAGTCTTTGTAAACTTGTGTAAGGGCATCTACGATTTCCACATGTACCGGATAGCCCAACGTATAGGTGAAAGCATCCGCCGCTTCTGCCAAATTTACTTCGTTGGTCATTACATTGAGGTGTAATGTGTTCTTGAAGGCCATAACCGCCTTGCTTTGGTCTACGTACACCAGCTGACCTTGACCGATAACGGTAGAGGTCATATTGCGATTGCTATCCTTCAAGTATTTAATGACATTAGACTGTACATTACGATACTCTTGAGCAGACAAGATTTGATCACTAATGATAGCTTGTGTACTAATGCCTTTTTTACCACGACCTTTAGCTTGACTTCTAGCAGGTCGTTGAGGTGCACTACTTGTACTTGGTGGTGGTGCCATACCAACGCCGCCCATTGGAGGCGGAGCCATACCTACTCCATTCATAGGAGGCGGAGTGCTACCTGGTAATCCCATCGGTGGAGGCGTCATACCTACACTCGCAGGTGGCGGTGTCATGCCTACACCACTTGGAGGAGGCACAGTACCAACAGTACTAGTTTGAGCGCTACTCATGGAAGCATTCTGCACAGCCGCATGATCTACAGGAACAAAGCTATTTGCATAGCCACTAGGCGGACCGAATGCATTGGCACCATAAGCAGGCGTAGAAGCCACTGGACCTCGTTGCTCTAATTGAGCCATGCGGTTCAATAAATCGTTACGCTCAGACCGTTCTGAAGACTCTAATGCATATACGCGGTCTTCTAGGCTTTCATCAACAGAACCTAATTTAGCACATAAAACGAGTAAGCCCATTTCGATGATGGTTCGTGGATTATCCACTTGTTTTGCATCATTCATGATGGATTGAGCACTGCGCACATATTGGTTAAGCTCATTAAAATCGATGCTTTCAGCTTGAGCTAAAAACTCATCTTTAAAGGCATCATATACCTTGAGCTCATCCGCATCAGGAGCAACCTTGCCAACAAGCAAGGCACGCACGTGCTGAATGAGGGCTTCCATAATTTGCGTTGCATCACGACCTTCTGCTAAGGCATCGTGAGTATAGGACAGTAATTTTGGTCCATCCCCATTGCGTAGCGCATCTAGGAAGTGAGTGATCCATTCCTTGCTAACAAGGCCAATCAATTCTTCTACTACTTGAGGTGTAATAGTACCTGTTGCCATACCAGCACATTGGTCTAAGATACTCAACGCATCACGCAAACCGCCATCTGCATGAACTGCGATGAGCTGTGCCGCTGCTGGATCTAAGCCAAAGCCTTCTTGTTCCGCTACATAGGATAAGCGCTGAGCGATATCGTCAGACGTAATCCGTCTAAAGGTGTATCGCTGACAACGAGATACGATAGTAACAGGTAACTTTTCAATTTCTGTAGTAGCGAAGATAAACATAACGTGAGCCGGTGGCTCTTCGATGGTTTTTAAAAGCGCATTCCAAGCCTCTGTAGTAAGCATGTGGGCTTCGTCGATGATGAATACCTTTTTACGGCCCTCAACAGGCATGAATTTGACGCTTTCACGAAGGGCACGGACCTCATCGATACCACGATTGGATGCAGCGTCGATTTCAAGAACGTCCATGGACTGACCGCTCAAAATCGATTTACAAGCACTACACTCGTTACAAGGATGATCCGTTGGCCCCTGCTCGCAGTTGATAGCACGTGCAAAAATCTTTGCCATACTCGTTTTACCAGTCCCTCGCGGACCAGCAAACAAATACGCATGAGCCACCTTATCTTCGCGGATAGCACGCATCAACGTATCAGATACCTGATGCTGACCCACCACATCAGTAAACGTCTGCGGACGGTACTTACGATATAACGCAATATATGCCATTGGAACACCCCCTTTTTCCGAAAATTACAATACTTTATTATACCATATTCAGGAAATTCTGACTTCCTTAATAAAGTTCTTTCCCCAATACGAAAGTAATATATTTACTTATAAATAATGCTGATATTGCCTAGTCAAAATTTCATCATATGGTTCACAATAAAACATCGTATAGTTCAAAATAAAGTATCATTTATCCTAAATTAGACATAAAAAAAGCGGCCCCATAGGCCGCCTTGCAATATTCGATCACGACAGCCCCCGGGTTCCCCGTGGCACATGAAGGTTACCGCTTAGTGCTGCTACCTCTCAGTCCTGACACGATTCACAGGCCCCCATTGCACAGGCCCGAGAACTGCCATGATCCAATATTGCAATACAAATATTATACATGAAAATACCTCTATAGTCAAAGCTATAGAGGCATTTCATATGTCTTATCTAAAGGATATTCAGTTAGATTAGAAATTATTTTGCATATTTTTCTTTGAATGCAGCTAATTGAGCTTCTTCCAAGGATAAACCTTGTTCTTTATAGCGTTCAATAGCAGCATGCATTTCTTCGTATGCTACAGGTACAACTTTTGTAAATCTGTTTACAAAGTTATTCCAGTTTTCAAGGATGTGACGGCCTTTAGCGGAATTAGTGTGCAATACATGTTGTTCTACTAATTCTTTAATGCGTTTAAGGTCATCATTATTAGCAGGACGTAATTCTACGAGGCCTGTATTTACATAGCGTTCATCGCAATCGAGGATGTATGCATAGCCACCAGACATACCTGCTGCGAAGTTACGGCCGATTTTACCGAGTACAAGAACTTCGCCACCAGTCATGTATTCACAACCATGGTCACCTAAGCCTTCCACAACAGCAGTGATACCACTGTTACGAACAGCGAAACGTTCACCAGCTACACCATTGATGTAGGCTATACCAGATGTAGCACCATAGAAGGCAACGTTACCGATAAGGATGTTTTCGTCCGCTTCGAAAATGGATTTCTTAGGCGGATATACAGTGATTGTACCACCGGACAAGCCTTTACCGAGGTAATCATTCGCATCACCTTCAAGTTCTAATGTCATGCCTTTAGGAATGAAAGCACCAAAGGATTGACCTGCAGAGCCTTCAAAGTTCAACTTGATTGTGTTATCTGGCAAACCGCTTTCACCATAACGACGTGTCACCTCAGAACCAACCAAGGTACCTACAACACGGTTAATGTTGTTGATAGCCAATTTAGCGCGAATTGGTTTTTGGTCCTCAATGGCAGGACGGCACATACGCAAGAGCTTGGACATATCCAATGTGCGTTCCAATTCATGATCTTGGTCAATCATGTGCATATGACCTACAGATGCATCGATGTATGGGTGGAACAATACGCGTTTAAGGTCAACGCGAGACAATTTGAAGTTATCGTCTTGAGATTTTTGACGAACGAGATCGATACGACCTACGAGTTCAGCTACGGAGCGAATGCCTAAGCGAGCCATGATTTCACGCAATTCACGAGCGATGAAGATCATCAAGTTTTCTACATACTCAGGTTTACCTGTGAAACGAGCACGCAATTTTTCGTCTTGTGTAGCAACGCCGTAAGGGCATGTGTTGAGGTTACATACACGAGCCATTTTACAGCCTACAGCAACGAGTGGCAATGTACCGAAACCGAATAACTCAGCACCAAGCATAGCAGCAACAGCTACGTCGAAACCAGTCATCAACTTGGAGTCTACTTCCAATTTAACGCGGTCACGCAATCTGTTGAGCATCAATGTTTGATGAGTTTCGGACAAACCTAATTCCCAAGGCACACCAGCGTGTTTTACAGATGTACGACCTGCCGCACCTGTACCACCATCGTAACCAGAGATCAAGATATTATCTGCTTTTGCTTTTGCTACACCAGCAGCGATAGTACCAACGCCTGCTTCAGATGTTAATTTAACGGAAATACGAGCATCTTTGTTAACGCATTTCAAATCGTAAATCAACTCTGCCAAGTCTTCGATGGAGTAAATATCATGATGTGGTGGTGGGGATACGAGCTCTACGCCTGGAGTGGAGTGACGAGCTTTTGCAATTTCAGGGTATACTTTTTTACCTGGTAATTGACCACCTTCACCTGGTTTCGCACCTTGTGCACATTTGATTTGCAATTCTTTTGCATGAATGAGGTAGTTTGCAGTTACACCAAAACGACCAGATGCAATTTGTTTTACTTCGGAATTCATGCTGTCCCCATTTGGTAATGGTTTGAAACGAGCTACGTCTTCGCCACCTTCACCAGAGTTAGATGTAGAACCTAAGCGGTTCATAGCGATAGCGATAGCTTCATGGGCCTCTTTACTAATGGCACCATAACTCATAGCGCCCGCTTTAAAGCGTTTTACGATGGATTCTTCAGGTTCAACCTCTTCGATAGGAATACCGCCACCTACAGGGTAGTTTAATTCCATTAAGGAACGCAATGTTACATGGTAATCGTTGCGGATCGCTTTAGAGTATTCTTTATATTTTGCATAATCGCCGTTGATAAGGGATTCTTGTAAAAGATCGATTGTTTTAGGATTGAATAAATGCTCTTCCCCATCTTTTACAGGACCATACCAACCACCTGGTTCGAGTACGGATTCATCGGATTTGAAAGCGCGGTCAAAACGAGCCAATGCTTCGTTGGCAACGCCTACAAGGCCAATACCGCCAATACGTGTTGGTGTATTTACAAAGAATTTATTGATGAAGTTTGTATTCAAGCCCAAGGCTTCAAAGATTTGTGCACCATGGTAAGAACGAACTGTGGAGATACCCATTTTGGACATAACCTTCATAATACCGCCTACAGCAGCTTTGATGTAGTTCTTTTCTGCTTGTTCTGGTGTAATATCACCAAGGCGTTTACGAGCTTGTAAATCGCGTACAGTTTCAAGAGCCAAGTATGGGTTGATAGCTGTTACGCCATAACCGATCAATGTACAGAAGTGATGTACTTCGCGAGGTTCACCAGATTCGAGGATAAGGCCGATTTCTGTACGCAATACTTTTCTGATTAAGTGATTGTGAACAGCTGCTACAGCCAATAATGCAGGAATTGGTGCATGATTTTCATCGACACCACGGTCAGACAAAATCAATACATTTTGCTCTGTACGTGCTGCTTCTTCTGCTTTTTCGCATAATTCATTTAATGCATCGCGCAAACCATCAGCACCCTTAGTTGGATCGAAGAGGATTGGCAATGTAACAGATTTCATGCGACGGCAATCAAGAGCCTTAATGGACGCCAATTCTTGGTTAGTAAGGATTGGTGTACGCATGGATAATGCATAGGTACCAGCTTTGTTAGGATCTGTTAAGTTACCAGAGTTACCAAGCATAACGCGTGTAGATGTAACCATTTCCTCACGAATGGAGTCGATTGGAGGATTTGTTACTTGCGCGAACATTTGCTTGAAGTAGCTGTATAACAATTGTGGTTTATCGGACAAGATAGCAAGTGGAGCATCGGCACCCATGGCACCTACAGGGTCTTTACCATCTTTTGCCATAGGCACGATCATACGTACAAGATCTTCTTGAGTATAACCAAAGGCTTGTTGATTTTTGAATAAATCTTCAACTTTTGGAACGTCTTTTTCATCAGCTTGAGTAATTTCAGACAAGTGAATAACGTGTTCTTTTACCCATTCATCATATGGCAATTCAGTAGCAACGCGTTGTTTGATTTCTTCATCGGAAATGATACGTTGTTCTTCAGTATCGATGAGAAGCATTTTGCCTGGTTCCAAACGACCTTTAGCGCGAATATTTTCAGCGTTTTCGTTGACTACACCTACTTCAGATGCCATGATAACACGGTCATCAGTTGTTACATAATAACGAGCAGGACGCAAACCATTACGGTCAAGTACGCCACCGATAACAGTACCATCTGTGAAGCCCATAGCTGCAGGACCATCCCATGGTTCCATCATGAAACTATTGAACTCATAGAAATCATGTTTTTCTTGGCTCATGAGATTGTTGCGTTCCCAAGGTTCAGGAATCATCATCATAATCGCATGAGGCAAGGAACGACCTGTCATGTGCAAGAATTCCAATGTGTTATCGAACATAGCGGAGTCAGAACCGCTGTCATCAACTACAGGGAATACTTTTTTAATATCTGGGAATAATGGAGATTCTGCTTTGCCTTCACGAGCATTAATCCAGTTTACGTTACCACGGATTGTGTTAATTTCACCGTTATGAACTAAGAAACGGTTAGGATGCGCCCGAGCCCAGCTTGGGAATGTATTCGTACTGAAACGGGAGTGAACCATAGCCAATGCAGATGTAAAGTCAAGGTCACTCAAATCAAGATAGAAGTCACGTAATTGACCAGGTGTCAACATACCTTTATATACGATTGTTTTAGAGGACAAGGATGCAATATAGAAATCGCTAGATAATTCCTTGCTCAATGGAACAATACGTTTTTCCGCTAATTTACGAATAATATATAATTTGCGTTCAAATTCTTTATTATTCGTTACGTCTGGGCCTTTGCCGATAAGGATTTGAATCATCCAAGGACGGATAGCAGCCGCTTCTTTACCAACCTTTGTACCATCTACTGGTACTTCACGCCAGCCGAGAACTACTTGACCTTCTTCACGTACCACCTCTTCAAAAATGCGTTTTTGCTCGTTACGGAGGCTTTCATATTTGTGAGCAAATATCATACCCACACCGTACTCACCAGCTGCAGGCAAGTTGATACCAAGCACTTCGCATTCGCGTTTGAAGAACTCATGCGGAATTTGTACCAAAATACCGGCACCATCCCCTGTGTCCTTATCTGCACCAGCACCACCACGGTGTTCAAGACGCTCTAAAATGCGCAAGCCATCATCGATAATATCATGGGATTTTTTCCCTTTAATATTAACGACAAAGCCCATGCCGCACGCATCCTTTTCAAATTGGCTGCTGTACATACCATTGGCTTCTAGTCTAGCTTGATCTAGACGTTGTTGCTCGATTGTGCTCTGATTCATATCCATAACGTGCACTCCTTCATATCACTTGATCAATCCAAGCTCTGCGGCATCGTTCCGTTCGGTCTTGGTGAAAGTATAAACTATAAACTACCTCTAAAGAATCCATTCTGTAGTGATATTATCGGCTGTGATCGTCCATAACCTCATCTAAGTTTTAAATTCTATAGAATTTTTGTCTATACATAGTATACTCCTGTCCACTGTGAATTGAAAATATAAAAAAAACATAGTCTATGACTTTAAGTCATAGACTATGCATTTTTATCACCATTGTTTTTTGTATACATGTATACATAAGCATCAAGTGATATATTTTTTCATCGATTGAGCTTTTTTTGTTTTACGTGGCACGCTCTATGTCCACATCTAACGATTGAGCTTTCTTTATTTTACGTGGCATGCTCTATGACCACATCATCGTATAAATTATAATTGATGATACTTATAAAAGCAATTACTATTTTTCACGACCAAAGTCGTCCCCTACTTCACAGGTTACCGTCATAGGCTCATCCTTACCATAGGGAACAAAGGTGAGTTCTGATGCGTGCAAGCATTGGCGTGTATATGGCTTGTTCCGTATACCATACATGGCATCACCAACGATAGGATAACCAATGTGTTCCATATGCACACGGATTTGGTGTGTTCTGCCTGTTAGTAACTTGAACTTTAGTAATGTATGATCGCCTTCGTGACCAAGAACGGTATATTCCGTTTGAGCCGGTTGACCAAATTCATCGACAACGCGACGGTTATCAAATACTGGATCAACGCCGATAGGTGCATCAACCACGCCATCTTCATTAATAACGCCTTCTACTAAGCCCGTATAGATGCGATCCATACGCCCCGCTTGTAGTTCATCGGTGTAATATTGCTGAGCTTCCTTTGTTTTACCAAAAAGAATACAACCAGATGTATCTCGGTCAAGGCGATGTACAGGGCGCACCTTGTGCACTACACCTTTTTTCGCATAGTATCCAGCCACATAGTTACTCAATGTACCAGATTTAGTTTGTCCTGCAGGATGAACAAGCATGAATGGTGCTTTATTAACTACCAAGGTATGGGAATCTTCGTAGAGCACGGTAATAGGCCCTTTTTCTACGTCCACACCATAGTCCTTATCCTGTGGCAACTCCAAGGTTAATACATCACCTTTTTTGAGGGAACGCTGGGAATGGGCTACACGGCTATTTACTTTCACCCGTTTCTTGCGGAACATCATTTGAATATCCCGAGAGGATAAGGAAAAGCGTTCCTTTACATATTTAGAAACCGTCAATTCTGTCGGTTCTTTCACTGTATACGTTTTCCAGCTCATATTACCACCATTCGTTAATATATGTTTTTTGTTCAGGATACAAGATATCAAAAAACTCTAGCCATTCTTCATTAGCTGAAAGTTTACCTTCAAAGGCAAGATCACGAGCTGTTAATGTACCGATCAAGAGTTGGCTTAAAGCACCGACTTCAACAGTAATATCTGCGTCCCCATCTAATGTATCAGACACCTTTTTAACAGATGGAGTCAATGCGCCGCCATATTGGACTTCATAGCGACCTTCATTCCACTCACAAAGACTATCTTTTACACCAAAGGTCATTGTAATAGGCATCATCAAAGCCTCTGGATTGACAGGAATGTCTTCGAAGGCAGCTTTCACATCTACAATCCGGCTCATCATGAATGGCATCGTAGCATGTCCGCTTTTACCATCAGGATAGAAGCGATAGTACGTATCGTGAAGGCCTTCATTCCAACGAATCGTAGTGCCTTGAGAACGGTGATTATAGAAGTAATTCAACAATGCTCGTTGGGCACGGCGTGTAGTGTAAACTAATTCGGAAACAGGAATTTCAGGTTGACCCAAGCGATATACCGCATAGCCTTCGATAGCACCTTCATCATTGCGCACTACAGCGATATTCACGCCCTCAGCAAAGAAGCTGCCGAGCAAGCGTTTCCATTCCTTTTCACCGCGCTCAGCATAGCCAGAAAGACGGGCTGTATATGCTTTATATACAGGATCCAATAAGGTCCATTGATCCACGCTATTTAGCAGGCCAAAGCTCAAGGATTTATCCGTCATAGGGCGCAAGTCTTCAAGAGACATAGTATTTACCCATTGATGTGCATAGAGTTCCCAACCATATTGTTGGTAGAATGCAGCCTTGGAAGGCATTAAAATCGTCAATGCTTGACCACGGTTGCGAAGTTCTTCAAGAGAAGACTTTAGCAAAGCACCACCTACGCCACCACGGCGAGCCGCTGGATGTGTTGCTACGCCAACCATGTAGCTTGTAGGCAATACAGCACCACGAACATTGATATTATATTGACGCAAATGAACGGTACTCAATAATTGATCTTGTTCAAGACCAACCATTGTATTTTCTGGTTCATAGCAATTTGTAAAGTAATATTGGAAGAATGGATCTTCCTTTGGTTCAAAGCAGTATGCCCATAGATTTTCCACATGTGGCGTATCTTGAGCCGTTGCAATTCTAAATTCCATAAGTATATCCTCGTTATAGTAATAAACTACTTTCTATCTGTTGTATCGTATCGTATCGCATCGCATCGCATCGCATCGCATCGCATCGCATCGCATCGCATCGCCATGATGATACAAAACATACAGTCAAATAGATAGGCTAACACTTCTATTATAACAAAAGGAGCTATGAAGCACATCGGCTTCATAGCTCAGATTTTTATTTACCGCCTGTCGCATTGTCTGCTTCGTTAGCATATACTGCGTCATATTTTTCAGCAAAGTGATCTGGATTGTAAGATTCTTTTGCTTGACGAAGACCAGGCAAGCCCATATCTTCTTCACGGTTAATGAATTCTACATCGCTAAATTCATGACGAATGAATTCATTATTAATGGCTTGGTACAAACCACGAATATCTGGATTTGCTTTTTCAATATGAATCAACGCCATTTTATCATTCAACAATTCACCGATACTGAAGGCTTCCACGCGGCCAAACAATTTGATGGCGCCGCCTTTAAGACCTAACGCATCCCAGTTATCGAATAACAAGTTAATAGCTACCAATTCATCTTCGATACCTTCTTCATGATGAGTTTCTACCCAAGATGCTGCTGTTTCGCGGCACAATGGAATGATATCTTCAGTGATTGGCATATATTCATAGTTAGAATATTGCATGCGGAATTGATTCAAATGGTTTTTCTTTTGACGGAATTTCTTACCAGACAAGTTGATAAGATCTTCAGACTTATAAATGTATTCGTAGTTATCGCGGTCAGGTGTAAATTCATAACGGCCAGGACATAACTCTTCCATCCGTTCTTTTACAACTTTGCTAACACCTTTGAAACGGAATGGTAAGTTATTTTCTACGAACCATTCTTTAGCGCGCAATAAACCATCGAGGAACTTTGCATCTTTACCGGCAAATGGAGGCAATAGGAACGGTTCACGTTTACCGCCACCTTGGATGTACAATACGCCATTTTCCTCAGCCCAACGAATGCCATATGCATCTTGCCACATAAACAATGTAGTAAAGCAGTTATCAGATGCTTCGTAATGATGTTGTTCAAAATATTTATCGATTAATGGTTTATCTCTTAGTTCAAAACGTTTAAATTCTAAAATAATAATCCCTCCTATCAGATTCCTCAATTGAGGTATTCACTATGGGTACATACAACCACATGGTTGTTCATTATAATTTAACGGATTCGCCTAATTCAAAGGTTCCATCACTTGTGATTACCTTGTCACCTTCGTTTAGGCCTGAAATAATGGCTACATCATCGTCTTCTATCATACCTACTTCAACGACACGTACGTCAACTGTATTATTTTCAGTCAATACATACACGTATTTACCGTCTTGGTTTTCACGAACTGCTTTACTTGGTACAGTGAGCATTTTCGCTTTTATATCTGACTCGATGATGAGCGTATAGAACTCGCCAGCCTTGATAAGGCCTTTGTCATTGTTGAAAGTAGCTTTCACAAGAACACTTGGTACATTTTCTGGCTGTGTTACATCTACATAGGTCAATTCGCCAGGTAATTCTTGGTCGCCTACCTTGAGGAGTACCTTAATCCCCTTTTTAGCGTCAGGTGTGCCTAACTTCATCGCCGCATCACGAGGAATGCTAAGGGATGCTACCATCGGTGTAGATTGTTGAATCATCATGAATGGACGATCTGCAATCGCCATTTGACGGTCTTCATTGTAAATAGCTGTTACCGTACCAGCTATAGGCGCTACAATTGTAGATGCTGCCATTTGTGCAGATACTTGAGCGATTTGAGCCTCAATAGCCGCCGTATTAGCACCACCGCCGCCACCGCCAGTTGTTACTGTCGTAGTTTGTGGCTGAGACCGCTCTACAATGCGATCATATTCTTTTTGAGTAATCATACCCGCTTCACGCATCTTTTGAGCTTGTGCTAATTGACCACTATCTACAGATGCTGCCGTCGTAGTTGTAACGGATGTCGCATAGGACTGAGCTTGCGCTTGCGCTAACTGACCTTGTAAGGATGCTAGCTGTTGCTGTAAAGCCGATGTATCTACAGTGGCCAAGGTTTGACCTTGTTGTACTTGATCGCCTACTTTTACAGCATACGCGACCTGCCCGGTCAACGTCGGTGTTACCGTCGCCTTGTTAAGAGCTGTTACATTGGCATCATTATGAATCTGTAGCGGCATATCCTTGTATGTTACATCAGCAACGGATACAGTTTTCGTACCGCAACCAGCAATGGCTAAGGCCATCATCACAACACCAAGCATAGCAACTACAGAATAAATTCGTTTTAATTTCATTCTGTCACTTCCTGCCATATTGATTTTTATCAATACCTTAGTATATCATAAAATCAATTAGAATTGTATGAAAGCTAATTCCTTTAATTTATGGATATAACGGAGGTTCTTATGGAAGAACGGATGGACTTTAGAATATTAAATAACGGCAGCTTCATTCCTTCTATCGGTTATGGCACTTATAAAACAGGCACCGAAGGAGAAACAGAACAAGCCGTAACTAATGCATTAAACGTAGGTTATCGATTGCTCGATACAGCTGCTTACTACGGCAACGAAGAGGCCGTTGGTAGAGGCATCAAAGCATCTGGTGTTAAACGTACGGATATTATTGTAACTACCAAGATTTGGCATACCGACGCAGGCTATGATAATACAATGCGTGCTGTTGAAAGCTCCTTAAAAAAATTAGACACTAATTATATCGACATCATGCTCGTACATCAACCCCTTGGCGACTATTACGGTTCTTGGCGCGCCATGGAAGAGTTATACGACCAAAACGTATTGCGCGGGTTAGGCCTATCTAACTTTTACGAAGATCGCTTAATCGACTTGCTATATCACTGCAATGTGAAACCTGTGGTGAACCAAATTGAATGTCATCCATTCAACCAACGCCAATCTCTTATTCAATTGATGAGAAAGCATCAAGTAGTGGGCATGGCTTGGTCTCCATTCACCCGTGACCGCCAACCTATTTTTGACCATCCTATCATCAAAAGCTTGGCTGAAAAATACGGAGTGTCTAAACATCAAATCATCTTGCGTTGGCACATCCAACGTGGCATCATTCCATTGCCAAAGGCAAATAACGTAAGCCATATGGAGGCTAACTTTGATGTATTCGATTTCAAGCTCACAAACATCGATATGGACGTTATGGAACTATTAGACCAACAAGACTTCTTAGAAGATCACCATACAGCACCAGGTCTTGAACGACTATTACAACTTAAATAGTACATACTAACTCCTATTTGTAGTTAGCATCAATTATAATACACACTACAACTATGATGACAAAGTAAATAAAACAATATATGTAAAAAACCACTTATATCTAAGTTAGATAGATATAAGTGGTTTATTTTATTTTGGTACATTAAATACGGCTTGTACTAGTATCATATAAATTACTGTACCGGCAGCAATCGATATGAGCATGTTACGCTTCCATAGATGTAATCCTACCGTAACGACTAATGCTATGAGCTCAGGGATACCATAAGGATATGCTAAAATGACGGTCTCCTTAAAGGTATATACAACGAGCATGCCCATAACGGCAGCCGGCAAAGCCTTACCTAAAAAGAGTACAAAATCTGGTGCCTTTTTTCCTGGTGGAAATACGAGGAAGGCACCAAAACGAGTGAGTAATGTACCGGCTACAACAATAGCAACGGTAATGACCATTTCTGTACTAGTCAAGATGTACACCTCCCCACTTATACGCAATATAGCAGGCTACTAGCATACAGCTCATAGATAAAAGCATAAAGAGCGATTTACCAACCAATAAGAGCATAACTATCGCCATAGCTGCACCAGCTACACCAAAGGCTCTAATCTTGTTATTTTTTGCGTTGAGCAGCATTTCAAGAAATACCACAATGAATAGACCTGGTAATACAAAATCGATGCCCCGTAAATCTACGGTGGCCAAGAGATTGCCAAACAGACCGCCTACAAAGGTACTAAATACCCAGAACACATAGTTAAGCCAAGACACGTGGAAGTAAAACCACTTTTCATCCACATCATCCGGTAACTTAGTAGCCATATTGATGGCAAAACTTTCATCACACATCCAAGCCACCGTAGGGAACCATTTCCAGCCCATATGTACATATCGTTGTAGTGCAGATAGTCCATAAAAGAAATGGCGTCCATTAACGAACATGGTCAGTATAAACGCATTAATCGGATCAAATCCGGCCATCAACATGCCAATCGTCACAAACTCCATGGAGCCCGCAAAAATGGTAGCTGCTAAAACTGGCGCGGTCCACCAAGGGAACCCTTGGCTCGTTGCATATAAACCAAATCCTAAACCTATGAAAAAGAAGCTAATGCCCATAGGAACCATAATAGGAAATGCAAAGGAAAATGCACTTCGCTTTTTTATTTTATTCATAGGGCTCGCCTCCCTTCCACATCACATGTATTTAAAGTGTTAATGTCATTTATTATAAAGCACGCGTTAAAATTTCGCGAGCTACTTCTGGTGTTACGTCACCTTTTTCACCAAGTCGTGTCATACCATGGTCTTCTAATTGTTTCACAATTTTATCAACTGCTTCAGCGCCAAGGCCATAATCTTTCAAATGAGTAGATACACCAAGGGACTCGAAGAATTCACGAGTTTTGGCGATAGCCTTATCTGCTTTCTCTTCCTTTGTACCTTCTGTAATATGCCATACACGTGTAGCATATTGTTCTAATTTATCGAGCTTGTCAGCTTTTTTCACCTCTAACAAGGCAGGCAATATGATAGCTAATGTAATACCATGGTCTAAATGATAAGCCGCCGTTAACTCATGACCAATAAGATGTGTCGCCCAGTCTTGTGGCACGCCGGCACCGATCAAACCGTTTAATGCCAAGGTAGATGCCCACACGTGATTAGCACGAATGTCGTAGTTTTCTGGATTTTCTACTGTTTCTTTGCCGATTTCAATCATAGTTTTCAAAATGCCTTCACTGAAACGATCTTGAATACGGCCGTCTACAGGATATGTTAAATATTGCTCTGTGGTATGCACGAATGTATCAATAACGCCATTCTTAACTTGTTTTTCTGGCAATGTGAAAGTCAATGTTGGATCGAGCATAGAGAACTTAGGGAAAACTAAGCTACTGAACACAGGGAACTTACCATCACCATAGGTAATAACAGCGCCATTGTTCATTTCGGAACCTGTGGCAGGCAATGTCATAACTGTACCAAATGGTAATGGATTTGGCACCATTTCCACTGGAACCTCTGGAACACCAGCTTTCATAACCTCAATAACTGGGCCATCGTAAGTAGCACCCATAACGATGAGCTTTGTAGCGTCCACTACGGAACCACCACCTACAGCGAGGACGAAATCTACGCCATGTTCTTTAATGAAAGCAACGGCACGTTCACAAGTTTCAAGAGATGGATTTGGCTCAATACCGCCAAACTGTTCTACCTTGCGACTGCCAAGAGCTGCAACAATGCGGTCAATAAGACCACTGCGCACTGCAGAGCCACCACCATACGTAATGAGCACCTTTGCATCCTTTGGCACTAATGCATTTAATTCGCTCAAGCGATCTTTACCGAATACAATATGTGTAGGGTTATAAAAATCAAAGTTAAACATAGTGACCTCCTATGTATATCATATAAAACCTATAAGTCTAATTGTACGAAATTTATATCTATTATATCATTTTTTCGATATTCTTAGATATGCTACACCCCTTATTATTATCGAGCTCATAAAAGCCATAGTTTTAATCTATAGCTAACCGATATCTTTTGCTCTATATACAAAACCCCATTCACATGATAGGATATATACATTATATGTATAAGTAGAAAGGGATGTTCACATGAAATTAAAAAAATTTATTGCCCCTCTTCTCGTTGGCGTTCTAGCATTCGCCATCGCAGGTTGCGGCACAAATACAAATCAATCTAGCCAAGCACCAAAAGAAATCAAGATTGGTGCTACTGCAGGCCCTCACGCTCAAGTAGCTGAAGCAGTTGCAAAAGAAGCTAAAAAACAAGGTATCGACCTTAAAGTTGTAGAGTTCTCCGATTATGTAACACCAGATAAAGCTCTTGCTGATGGTGACATTCAATTGAACGCATATCAACACGTTCCATTCATGGAAAACTTTAACAAACAAAACGGCTCTAAATTAGTAGCTATTGGCAAAACAATTTTGATGCCAATGGGTTTATACAGTAACTCTGTACATAGTGCAGCTGATGTTCCAGAAGGCGCTATCGTAGCTATTCCTAACGACCCAACTAATGGCGGTCGCGGTCTTGCATTACTTGCTAAAGCAGGCCTTATCACATTGAAAGAAGGCGTTGGCTTTAAAGCAACAGTAGCAGATATTACATCTAATCCTAAAAACCTCCAAATCCAAGAACTTGAAGCAGCTCAATTGCCTCGTAGCCTTGATGATGTAGTAGTAGCTGCTATTCCTATGAACTATGTTCAAAGTGCAGGCCTTAACGTTGAAAAACAAGGTTTCTTCTTAGAACCTAAAGACGAACCATTGGCGGTTATGATTCTTGCTGTTCGCGAACAAGATAAAGACAACGAAACTTACAAAAAAATTGCAGACATCTACAAATCTGATGCAATCAAACAATTCATCAACGATACGTTCAAAGGTAGCATTACATCTGCAAACTAACCAAAAGACCGACCTCACTACGAGGCCGGTCTTTTTGATATAATCTATTATAAGATTTATAATTACGACTATCACCATAACAAATATAGTAACTACAGTAAAATATGTATAGCGCCAAAAAGCGATACCCTAACTGTTTAGAGTATCGCTTTTATTTTATTCTTTGGTATCAATCACTATTATTAGTAATCAATCACTACTATTCTTCAGTATCGAATGTAACATCCAATGGTTGGCGTTCCACAATGTTGCGGTAACGAACCTTTGGATAGCCCATCAAGATACCACCAGCAATGATTTTATCCTCTGGTACACCTAATAGTTCCAGTAGTGGTTTATACTCTGCTTCACCTGCATGTTCAAAGAAGCCAGCCCAACAAGTGCCTAAACCCAATGTTGGTGCATATAACTCTGCATAAGACAAGCAGGAATGCCCGCTATCATGAGTACGGTGAATATCTTTTTTAGAACCGATGGCCACTACTAACGCAGGAGCATCGCGCAAGATATATTCCTTGCCCTTATCGACCTCAGCTTGTGCTGCACGAGCATAAAGACGCATAATCGGCACAGTTTTCGCAGCTAAATGCATCCACTCAAGAACGAGATCAGCAATGCGGCGCAACTTTTGTTTGTCCCGAATTACAATATAGGAAATACCTTGTGTATTTGTTGCTGTTGGAGCCATTCTCGCAACGTTTAACACCTTGCGAATAAGCTCAGCAGGAACTGGTTTATTTTGATAATTACGTATAGAGCGACGGCTGCGCAAGAATAACTCAGCTTGCTCTGGCGTTAATTTTTGTTCTTTTGTGATATCGATTTGCTCTTTACGTGGTGTCATATCACTATCGAGAGCAAGCGTAGGGCATACGGAAATACAATGCCCACAGGAGATACAACCTCCCTTGCCAGTCACAGGCCCATTCTCGGACATCACTAGCAAGCCTGTTGGACAGTCAGCTACGCAAAGGCCGCATCGTGTACAGACTTCTGTATTGACGGTAAATAACATCTGATAAATCCTCCAAACACTACTATAAAGCCTATTATAACACAATCAATCAAGGGTTATCTAGGCAACATATGCTTTACAAGGTTATTCTCCCTATTTTGATGGGGCCCCATTTCATTTCTACAACCTAGTTAAAAAAGTACAAATATACTTGCTTGCTCCGTTCTTCGCAAAGTCGCTGCACAAGTATATTTGTACTTTTTTATAACTATATTCATAAAGGCGTCCCATCAAAATAGAACTACACACGTAAAACACATAACGCCTAGATAAACCGATTGATCTATATAAAAAGGCTTTAGACTAATGTCGCCACGCCCTCCATCTGGAAGAAGCTAGCCTGCGGCTAGTCTCTCCATTTCCCCATCCATAAAAGCATATTGAGTAAAGATCAAATGTAGCTTGTGATGGGGATTTCTGTATATTAAGCAGTAGATGTTGTTTGCTATGGGACTAATTCATAGCAGGCATTATAAAAATAAAACTAGATATTTCTGCAGCGACTTTACGAAGGACGGAGCAAGAAGATACCTAGCTCCCCCATTACATAAAAGCATATTGAGTAAAGATCAAATGTAGCTTGTGATGGGGGACTTCTGTATATTAAGTAGTAGATGTTGTTTGCTATGGGACTAATTCATAACAGGTGTTATAAAAATAAAACTAGGTATTTCTGCAGCGACTTTACGAAGGGCGACGCAAGGAGATACTTAGTTTTCTAACCCCTTCCCCCATCACATAAAAGCATATTGAGTAAAGATTAGATGTAGCTTGTGATGGGGATTTCTGTATATTAAGCAATAGATGTTGTTTGCTATGGGACTAGTCCATAGCAGGTGTTATAAAAATAAAACTAGGTATTTCTGCAGCGACTTTACGAAGGGCGACGCAAGAAGATACCTAGTTTTCTAACCCCTTCCCCCATCACATAAAAGCATATTGAGTAAAGCTCAAATGTAGCTTGTGATGGGACTGGTTAATAGCAGACGCTCAAATAATAAAAAGAGGTCCCTATGCAGCGACTTTGCGAAGAACGGAGCAAAGAGGGACCTCTTTTTATTATTTATTGAGTTGTCGCAATCTAACAGGGCCCCATCACAAGCGGAAAAGGAATTTACTCAAATGCTTTTATAAGTTCCATGTATTCCGCTTTGTGTGTCATTCTCCAGGATCCAAAGTCTGGTTCTGGGGATTCATTCAGGATATTGGCTAGTGCTTCCAGGAATTCTGGAATTTTTGTGGCTACGATATTGCCTGCCATTTTACCGAAGTTTTCGGAGCCCATGTGTTCGGAACCACCGTCTACGAGGATGAAGGCTACTGTAGGTTTCTTGTCTACTAGTTTTACAGCTCCATGGAAGCCAATTTCGCCAATTTGGTGTGTACCACAGGAGTGTGGACAGCCAGAGATGTGTAGACGAGGTAGTTTACTTGTGTCTACCCCTTTTTCTTCAAGATGTTTAAAGATATCTTTCAACAGGCCATTAGAGTCTTGCATGCCGATTTGACATACTGTGGAGCCTACACAGGATACAGAACGGCGGAAATCATTTTCAGCGCTGTCATCTGTTAATTCCGCGATTTTACGAGCCTCATCAGCAGTAAGGTTGATAAAGAACAAGGCTTGGTCTGGCGCAATACGCGCTTCTACTTGATCGAGTGTTACTGCATAGTCAAGGGCTGCCAATAGGTGTTCTACGTTCGCATCACCACCTGCCGGATGGTATTCTACGTAGTATAAACCTTCTTGTTTTTGACGGTGAATACGATCGTTTTCCACAGAATTATCACGCTTACCAGTTTTTGTGATTTCATAAGCATAGTCAGCTGGATTAATTGTTAATTGTTCAACTTCTTTCACCATCGCCAATGTTTCTTCATAGGTCTTAATGAAAGCTTCAGCCCCACCCATTTCAGCAGGCATGTAACGTGTACGAGCCTTGCCGCGGTTTTTGAAATTACCATGATTAGCAAAGACCATAAGCATAGCTTTCACATGGTATAAAACATCCTCAGGCGCCACATCATGGGCCACAGGAATACCAATGCGAGGATTTGGGCCAATACCACCACAAGCGTATACATCGAAGGTATTATATTTCGTTAAATTGAAACCAAGGTCCTTGAACGTAGCATGTGGTGTACTATCGAAGCCATTATCGATGCCCATTTTAAATTTGCGAGGAATTTTGATGTAGAACATTTGCTCTAAAAGGAACTCGCTGATAGCCGTTGCATATGGCGTAATATCTAAGGTTTCACGAGGATCGATGCCGCGCAAAATACTAGCCACTACATTTGGATTGTCGCCACCAGCACCGCGGTTATAGATACCGTGATCATAACATTCTTTATAGAGATTTAAAATTGTATCACCATCGAGGCCATGCATTTGCAAGCATTGGCCGGTAGTGAAATGTACGTGCTGCAAATTATATTTGCGAATGGAGTCAGCTAAAAACTGCATATGCTGACGCGTCATGCGTCCCCCATTGAAACGCCAACGACTCATGCCAGTGTTTGCACCGCGCTCAGCGTAACTACCATAGGCACCAGATTGGCCTTTATAGTCCGCAATAGACATTTCTTTCTTATAGAATTTATGCGTCATATCTTCAAACTTTGGATAATCTGCAATTAATCGATCTTTCAACTCTTGTGTAATCATATTAGTACCCTCTTGGCTTATATTTATTAAGCATAATACAGAACTTTTCATAGGCTAGTATACCATACACGCATACGTATGTTAGTAGCCAAGCTCACAATTTTAATATCAATTACAAATAATAGGCTTTACAATCTGTAATAATAATTACTTTTAATAAGAGCTAGATCAGTAAAGAGCAGATAAAAAAAGAACAGTCCGAAGACTGTTCTTTTGATTTAGTTTTAATGTGAAACTAACCATTCTTTCATGGCAGTTCTATGGTCTAAGATTAAACACGACCTTCATTAGGGTTGTTATAGGCGTCTTTATCGATAGTGCCCATAATCTTATCTACTACGAGAGCATTTGTTAAGGAACCAGATACGTTCAAGCATGTACGGCCCATGTCGATCAATGGATCGATAGCAAGGATTGGGCTGATGGATGTGAAGTACGCACCAAGACCTGTACCGCTAAGGGATACAGATGCAGCCATTGTAGCTGTACCAGGAACGCCTGCGATACCAACAGAACCAATAGCGATAACGATAACGCTCATAATGTACATAGTCAAATCAAATGGGATACCCGCTACGTTAGAGATGTACACAACAACAAGTGCTGGGAACACGCCGGCACAACCTTGCATGCCTGCAGTAGTACCGAAGGATGCTACTGTATTTGCTGTTGTAGCATTTACGCCAAGACGTTTTGTCAATGTTTCAACAGTTAATGGCAATACGCCCATAGAGGAACGGGATGTGAAAGCCAACAAGAGTGGAGCTTTTGCTTTTTTGAAGTATGTAATCGGGTTGTAACCGAAGCTAGCAATCAAGATAGCTTGAACAACGAACATAATCAAAAGACCAACGTAAAGCAATACTACGAATAGGCCCATGTCTAAGATAGCTTGCAAACCACGTGTTGCCAATGTAGATGCCAATAATGCAACTACGCCGTATGGCATAAGACCGATAATGAAGTCTGCAACCCAAGAAATTAATTGATGAAGCTCATCAAATAGCTTAGTGAAGATTTCCATGCTATTTGTGCCTGTTTTCTTCAACAAGCGAGCAACACTGCCCAAGATGATTGCAAATACTACGATGCCGATAACATTTGTTTCAGCTGCAGCTTGAATTGGGTTACTTGGAATCAACGCACGGAATGTATCAACCATCGGTTTAATTTCACGAATCTTTTTACCAGATTCAACAATATCAAAACCTTGACCTAAGCCAAATGCATTACCCAAGATAAGACCAACGATAGCAGCAACAGCTACCATGCCGAGATTTGTAGAAACCATGGCAACCACTAATTTCTTGAGGTTAGCACTAGCTTCCATGTGCAAGATAACATGTACAATGGAAATAAATACAATAGGAATAACAAGCATGCGGATCAAATCAATAAAGCCGCCCCCTACAAGGGAGAACCACTTCGTACTTTCCTTGATGTACACCACTTTAGAAGGATCATCTGGGAAGCCTGCAATAATTTGAATAGCAATACCAAGTACGGCACCAACAATAGTACCAATAATAACAAGATTACCAAAGGATGTACCCTTGCGTTGCAAAGCATAAATACCGATTAACGCGAGCACAAATACTACGATAATACCGATACTTAATGGATTGCTTAGCATGAGGTAATCTGTAAAGAATGGAATATTCATAATACACCTCTTTTAATTCATATCACAATAATAGGTTATGAACTCAGTATATCATATATCGAAAATTTTACAAGTAAAATAATTCAAATTATATAAGTTTTTCTATGCGGATTCTGCAAGTTTTATAAATATGTTAATCTCCATGGATGTACCGATACCTCTGCCTTTTCAAGATGCTCTATATCACAATAGAAAGATACGCATATAAAAAGGTGACCTTCCATAGGAAGATCACCTTTAAATGTATTTAGTTATAACACTACCTAATTATAGGATTATCTATTAACTAAAACGTAAGTTACTTGGATAGGACCATGCGCACCATCTACAGTTACGAGCTCGATATCAGCCGTACGAGACGGACCGGAAATCAAGCAAATATTTGTAGGGAATTTGGACGGATCGTTGTGGTAACGTTCAGCTAAATGTTCCATAGTTTGTGTCATACGTGGGTTGATTGTATCAGTATATAATACAGCAACATGAGTTTCTGGCAACAAGCTGATTGCACGACCAGACTCTTCACAAGAGGCTTGTACTACAGTAGCTGTTTCAGCAATACCACAGAATGGGAATGTAATACCGATATCAGCATTAGCTGTGTTAGAAATATTTTCTTCACGACCTTTAGCTGGGTCCCATTGGAAGTACGTACGAACACCACCATTAGAAGCTGCGTCTTTTTCGAATAATTCTTTTAATTTATATTCTTCAACCTCAGAAGTGCTTGGGAAGATTACCTTACCATTACCACGTTCTTCGATAACAGCCATAATAGTTTCACCTAATTTATCAGGTGTAGTATCTACGAATTTTGTACCTACGCGTTCACATTGTTCTTTGAACATAGTGATAACTTGTTCGCGAGATAATTCTTTGAACATAGTTTCTTGAGGACCATGGCTATAATCAAAAGCCGGTACAGATGTAGGCACTTGATCACGGCCTAATGCACGAGATAAACGTGCAACAAATTGATTACGTTTAACTTCATCCATTATTTTTTCTCCTTTTTCTTGTTCTTTTCATGTTCAGCATATAAATCACGGAATTTCTTGAACTTCAATGTACCCATTTCTTTGGATTTAGTCCAGCCATTCATTACTGGAACAGCTTGAGTCCATGTAGGCATATTGCCTTCTTTGTTACTAATTAAGTTCATACCGATAGCGCCAGCTTTTGTACCAAGATCGAACAATGTGGAGTTGCCGAACATCTTAGCAGCTGCTGTGAAGATAGCTTCCTCAGCTTTTGGACGAGTTTTTTCGATGTCAGCCATAATGTGACGGTGTTCCATCAACAACTCATGCAATGGAATAGCTACTGGACAGTTTTCTGTACATGCGCCGCACAATGTGGAAGCGTATGGAAGGTCGCCTGCTACATCATAACCTTTGAACAATGGAGTCAATACAGCACCCATTGGGCCTGGATATACAGAGCCATAACCGTGACCAGAAATGTGGCGGTATACAGGGCAGATATTCATACATGCACCACAACGGATACAACGAAGCATTTCTTGGAATGTACCACCCAAGATACCGGAACGACCGTTGTCGATGATAATGATATGAGTTTCTTCAGGGCCATCAGCTTCACCAGCGCGAGCAGGACCAGTCATCATGGAGAAGTAGTTGGAAATTTTAGCACCTACTGCAGAGCGGTTCAACATTTCCATCATAACGTCAAGAGCTTTGAAGTTAGGAACGATACGCTCAGTACCTAAGAAGATCAATTGAGTCTTAGGAATGGAACTAGCCATACGACCGTTACCTTCATTGGAAACGATAGTACAAGTACCGGACTCAGCTACCGCAAAGTTACAACCGTTAACGCCTACGTCAGCTTTCAAGAAGCGCTCACGTACATAACCACGTACGAAGTGAGTCATTTCTGTAGGGTTTTCAGTACCTGTGTAACCTAATTTTTCAGCGAAGATTTCGCGGATTTTGTTACGTTCAAAGTGAAGACCTGGCACTACGATGTGAGATGGTGGGCTTACTGCAGTTTGCAAAATAAATTCAGCCAAGTCAGTTTCGTTTACTTCGATACCAGCTTCTTCTAATACTTCGTTCAAACCAATTTCTTCAGTTAAGATAGTTTTGGATTTTACGATCATTTTTGCTTCGCGTTGACGAAGGATATCTAAAGCGATTTGAGTCGCTTCTTTATCGTCGAATGCAAAGTGAACTTTAGAACCAGCTTTTTCAGCGTTTTCAGCAAATTGGTTTACATAGTAATCCAAATGATTAAGTACGTGATCGCGAATTTCAGCTGCTTCAGCGCGGAAATCTAACCATTCAGGAACATCCGCAACTACTGTATTACGTTTATCATAAAACACGTCTTGTGCTTTTTTGATGGCTGCTACTTTGAAATCGTCAGCCAAACATTCTTGTATACGTGTTTTATAGGGGCGATTGTCATATATAAGTGCCATGTCGTCTCCTCCTTAACGGCAGTTTAAGATTTCAGCAATATGCATTACTTTGATACGGCGATCGATTTCGCCTTCTTTATGAAGACGATCAAGCATACCAGCGATGTTCATCAAGCACGCTTGGTCAGAACCGGAAATAACGTTAGCACCTGTGCTAGCAATTTCCAATGCTTTTTCGCGTGTCATAACTTCACTAATTTCAGGGTTTTTAACGGAGAAAGTACCGCCGAAACCGCAGCAACGGTCTGCACGTGGTAATTCGATCAAGTTGATATCTTTAACGTTTTTAAGGAGTTTGAAAGGAGGCTCTTTAATGCCCATCAAACGAGTTACGTGGCAAGATGTGTGGTATGTAACGGAGTCGTTGAAACGAGCACCTACATCTTCTACACCTAATACGTCAGTAATGAATTGAGTGAACTCGTAAATTTTGCCGCTCAATCGTTCTGCACGTGCCAACCACTCAGGTTGATCTTTCAAGAAATGATGATATTCATCACGGATTGCAAATGCGCAAGAGCCGGACATGCTGACTACATATTCAGCGTTCTCGAAGCATTCGATTGTGTTCTTAATAGCGTCCATAGCCGCTTCATTGTAACCAGAGTTAGTGAACATTTGGCCACAACATACTTGTTTCTTAGGAACTACGAGCTCGCAGCCTAATCTTTCAAGTACTTCTACACCAGCCATGCCCACATGTGGGTAGAACATGTCAATCAAACACTGTTGGAAAAGATGAATTTTCATATTATCGTCCTCGTCTTTTCTAGTACTTAACCTAATAAAAAATTTTGATATGTATGCGTTATGGCAAGAATTCTAGTGAAAGTTTTTCAATAATTTTCTGCCCGAAACATTACTTATGCTTTCAAATAAATATTCAAAAGCTTTATCGATATAATTATAAATTAATCCTATAGAAAATGTCCAAAGGATTGCTATATTCGTATGTACCCTTTTAATTCTTATATCGTTATGACTTTTTGTAATAATAAACATTGCTTTTTATCACATTCATTATTTTATTTATCAATTTTTCTTTTAAAAGCTATATAAAACCTAGATTTTGCGAATGTTTATCATTTCGCATTTTCAAAGGTTAAAAAACCTTATTTTTACCGTAATTCATCGTATTTTTACATAAACAGCAGTCAAATTTCAAATTCATGTAAATTTTATCCTTATATATTACATTTTCTTATAGTAGTGTATAAATTTAAAAAGTGTTATAATTTATTTTATATAAGTATAGTTTGAAAGGAGCCTTTTTCAATGAAACTAAATAAATTATCTTTGTCCTTGGCAATCACATTGGCCCTTGGTTCCACATTCGGCATGGCTCACGCTGAAACAACTGCGGCTCATGTAAAATCTGAAGTATCTGCTACAGCTAATAAGGCTGAAGTAGCTGCTAAAACTGATGAACACCGTGTAGATACATCTGTAAAAAACGATGCTAAACGTGTTGATACTTCCGTAAAAAATGATGCTAAACGCGTTGATACATCTGTGAAAAATGACGCTAAACGCATTGATACATCCGTAAAAAATGATGCTAAACATGGCACTACAGTTGTAAAACATGATGCAAAACATGCTAATACATCCGCTAAAGCCGATGCTAAGCGTGTAGATACATCTGTGAAAAACGATGCAAAACGTGTTGACACTTCTGTAAAAAATGACGCTAAACGCGTTGATACATCTGTTAAAAATGATGTAAAAGAAGATGCTGCTAAGGTAGAAGGTAAAAAAGCTGTAAAAGCTAAAGAAAACCTACCTGCTGGCGTTTACCCTGACACAAAAGATAACTGGGCTCGCGATGCTATCCAAGCAATGACTCAAGCTGGTTACCTTTCTGGTTATGCTGATAATACATTCAAACCTAGTGCACAAATCACTCGTGAACAAGCTGCTGCTATTTACGGTAAAGTATTACAACATAACTTAAACGAACAAGAATTAGCTGATATCGTAACTAAAGAGGCCTCTACTTCTTACTCTGATGTAGAAGCAGATCGTTGGTCTAGCTCTGCTATCAAATTAGTAAGTGCTGCAGGCGTAATGGAAGGCACATCTAAAACAGCTTTCACACCTAGCAAAACTATGGACCGCGAACAATTCGTTGCTTCTGCTGCTAGCCTAGCAAAAAAATTGAATCTTTCTACACCTGTAAAAACAGAAAAAGTAACATTTAAAGATGAAGCTAGCATCTCCTCTGCTTACTTAGCAGATATCCAATACATGGCACAACGTGGCATTGTAGCATCTGGAGCGACTGAAAACTTCAACCCTAAACAACCTGTAACCAGAGCACAAGCGGCAACAATCTTGAACCGCATGCTTAATGGTGCTGGCCTTGCAACACCAAAACATACTACAACTGAAGCAAAAGCTGAAACAGTTGTAAAAGAAGATGTAAAAAAAGCTGATACAGCAGCAGAAAAAGATGCGTCCAAAGTAAGCAAAGCTGCTAAAAAAGATGTAGCTAAAGCTGACAAAGCCGTAAAAGCTGATGCAAAAAAAGTTGAAAAAGACGTAAAGGGCAATAAAAATGCTGCAGTAGCTCAAAAAACTGAACCTACTCGCACAGTTCGACCTGTTCGTCGCAGCACGTTAAAAGCACTTGATCAAAAACAACAAGCTGCTTTAGAAGATAAAGTATTCGCTGAATTGAATAAAACATACAAAACAGAAGATGCTTTCCAAGATTACGGTGTAATGTACTGGCGTGACAATCAATTGCACGTAGCATTGAAAACAGATAGCGATATTTCCACAGTTAAAGCAAATCTTGCAGCACGTGGTGATTCCACTGTAAATAACTACGTTGTAGTTGAACCATCCCAATACAGCCAAACTGAATACGATGCAATCGATGCGAACTTCCGCAACTACTACAACAAAAACGAAAAGGCTGGTACAATTCTAGCTACATTCCCAGATGTAGAAAACAACCAACTTTACGCTGTTGTAACAACTGCATCTAAAGCAACTCAACAAGGAATCTCTAAATTATTCGGTTCCAAAGTAAAAATGACAGTAAAACGCTAATCGGCGTTCACTCAACTAACCAAGGCAGCGTATACGTTTAGTATTACGCTGCTTTGTTTATATCACTATGCATGCCCTATTATTCGCTATATAATGAATATAGATTTTATTGTTGGTGAAAGTTTATATTCTATGGCTACTTGGCACTAGCCTTTACCATAATTAGGAAGGATTTTTATGTACAAGAACACCCCTTACGCATTACGTGCCCTCGTTCTAGGCACATTATTAGCCACAACAAGTTTTGGCTTTGCTTCTGCAAATACTACGACTCATGCTCCTGCCACTGCAGCAGCATCCACAAAGGTTGAAGCACCTAGCGTAGCCTCCACGCAAGCAGTTACTATAAACACAGCTGCTCCTAATGTAGCAACAACTAAAGCAGAGGCTCATAAATTTGATGCCGCTAAAGCTGCTACACCTGTAGTTGTGAATACATCTATTGGTACGCCTCAAGACATTCAAAAAATCCGTGCCCACATCTTCTCTGATGTTCCTAGCGATTTCTGGGCTGCCAATTCTATCAGTACTGTAACAAAAGCAAATCTAATGAAAGGTTATTCTGACGGTACATTCCGACCTAATCAACCTATGACTCGTGAAGAAGTAGCGGCTCTCTTCAACAACATTACTGATGATGGTACAGCTGCCTTCTTATCTAGCAAATTTAAAGATATTACATCCGATCGTTGGTCTGCCCTCGCTATCGAATCTGTAGCGCGTAAAAATATCATCAGCGGCTATGGCGATAACACATACAAACCAGAAAAATATATGTCTCGCCAAGAATTCGCTGTAGTAGCGGACAACTATATTCACTACTTAGGATACACAACAGAAGATCCAACAGCCCTTGATAATATTGCTTATGGAGACCAAAAATTTGTAGCTCCTTGGGCTCAAGATGCAGTTCGTGAACTTGCATACCTTGGCTTCACAAACTACGCTCCTGGTACATTATTTAATCCTGAAAAATATGTAACCCGTGCGGAAGCAGCTGAAATTGCATATCGCATGACACAAACAGAACAAGCTCTTGCATTCCACAACACATTGTTCAAGCAACAAGTAGAAAGCAAAACAGCTACTATCATCGACAAAACATTAGGCTATGGCAACGACTTCACAAAATTCCGTCAAGACGGTGCCCTCTTCTGGGATGGCGGCAAGTTACATGCGTCTTTAACAGATAAGAAAAAAGCAGAGGCTGTTGCTCATGCCATCTCTGAAACACAAGATCCTCAACTTGAAAGTGCCCTTGTTGTATCTCAAGGCAAGTTAAATCAAGCACAACTTGAAGATTACCAATCTGACGCTATTGATTTATACAAGGCAAAAGAGCCAAAAGGTAATATCATCTCCATCCGTCCTAACGACGATACAAGCGCTCTTATCATTACAGCCGACTCTGTTCAAAAGGACACTGTAAAAGCTTTCAAAAAGAAATTCAAAAACAATGTAGTCGTAGAATTACCTCAACCTGAGACAGTAAAACCGGATGCAGCGATCCAATTCCCATTGCCTCCACGCGTAAACTACTACGACACAACAAATAAATAATTAAATAATCGCAACGATAAAAAGCCGTGTTCCTACACGGCTTTTTGTTTTACCCTCATTCAAAGCTAAATAGTAATCTCCCTTTATATTTTAATTGCTATAATACGAAAAAAGAACCGCCCCTAAAGGAGCGGTTCTTCTCACAATTAAACAGCTGTTACTATACACACATAATCGAATTCACACAGTTCGATTATTTTTTTGTTACATCATTTTGGCGGTCACGTAAGTTACCAACTGGTACATATACGGTACCTGCACTGTGGATTGTATCCACGTCTTGTTGTAAAATCATTACAACAGAATAATCATCAGTTGTGTAGAATTCAGTAGGCATTTTATCGATGTTTACTTCGCCGCCTAATTGATTTTTCACATCTTGATTATTGTCGATAGCGTTCACTAATTCTTTTTTATTAAGACCACCAAGGTCATACAAGGATAATTGACGACCTGTTGTAGTGTTGAATGTAAAGCCTTTTACATAGTTGACGCCATTCGCATCACGATCACGCATTGTATACGTATGAATCAATACACTGAAAATACCATTTTTATCTGTTTTAACATCGTAGTACATTACTACATTTGTTTTATCAGCTTCTTTGGCATTCAATTTTTCTACGTCGTTTTGTACTTTAGCAACGTATTTTTTGATAGTGTTATTGATTGCTTTTTCTACAGTTGGGCTAACAGATTTAACTGTTGGGAACACTAGATCAAGATGATCTGTAGTAGATTCCACTGGAGATACAGCCACCTCTTTACGATCCATATAGCGGTCCGCATTTGGTGCTACTACTTCCACTGCATTGCGATCAACCTTAGTTGCTACAGAGCGTAACGCACGGTTTTGCTCTGGTGTAGCAGTGCTAGAGATACGATATGTTAAATCATTGCGATTTACTTTATTCGTATCAGCTTGCGCTGCTTGCACTGTAGCAGTGTCTTTAGTTACAGGAATTTCGCTTGCTGCAAAGGATACTACTGGCAATGCAGCAGCCATCATGATGAGTACAGACTGTTTTAATTTCATTGTTTACCTCTTATTGTTGTTCTTGCTCAGCTTTCATTGCTAAAGCTTCTTCTTTATTGAATTTGTGTGCTACAACACGGCGAACAAGGTATAAACCAGAGAAGATGAATGCAAGCAATCCTAACCATTGTGCTGTGCTTTCAAAATCAGGGCCTACTAGTTCAAGTGGAGATTCACCACCACCAGTTGTAACGGACAATACAATAATAACAGCTATGATTACACCAATCAAGCTTTCACCAACAATCAAACCAGAGGCAAAGAGAACGCCACGGCGGTTAGATTGTTCAACATCGTACTCAGCAAGTTCGCCAGCACGCATTTTAGCACGAGCTACTAGGTAACGACCTACGAAATAGCTAATGAAAGAACCTAAAATGAGAGGTACTTCCAATGTTGGAGGTAAGTAGATACCCATACCAACTGCCAATGGAGGCAATGTTAAAGAAGCTGTTGTGCTCTTAAGAATTAAGTTAACGATGATTGCTACTACGCCAACACCAACGCCGATCAAGATGTAGTTCCAATCCATGCTAGAACTGAAGATACCTTGAGCAATTGTAGTCATCAAAGTTGCTTGTGGAGCGGATAATGCAGCATTAGGATCCATTTCAGCACGTGGTAACGCACCTGTGAAGCCGTATGCTTGGTAAAGCAAGTTAAGAACAGGAGCAATTGCAATCGCACCAGCTACGGAGCCAAGTAACAATGCAATTTGTTGACGCCAAGGTGTAGCACCAACGAGTTGACCTGTTTTCAAGTCTTGCAAGTTATCGTTAGAAATAGATGCAATCGCGATAACTACGGATGTCATGAAGATAGCCATAGCTGTAGCGAATTGTACGCCTGCTTCTGTAGCGAACAAGTTATTTTCAGAAGCGATGAAGTACACCACTAGGGAAGAAATAATAGTCGCCAAGATACCAATACCAGAGATTGGAGATGCAGATGTACCGATAAGGCCTGCCATGTAACCACATGCAGCAGCTACGAAGAAGCCGATTAATAAAGCTACTAAGATGCCTACTACAACAAGAGTCCACATTAAGCCAGCACTAATAGGTACTGCAGAAACGAATTCCCAGAATGTGAATACTAAACCAATAAGAATAACTGCGAACACGCCTAAAACGGATTTTGTACTCATATCTGTATCCATGCGATGCAATTCGCGTTCACTAGAACTGCTGTTCATGGATTTAACAGAAATTTTCATACCTTCGATGATAGGTTTGATCAATGTAATCAAAGTCCAAATCGCTGCGATACCGATAGCACCTGCACCGATGAAACGAACTTTAGATTTCCAAACAGCCATTGCAAATTTAGCTGTAGCACCACCATCTGGAGCAAGCATGTTAGTCAAGTAAGGTACGAAGCCAGCCCAAGCGATGAGTACACCAACTAGGATAGCGATACCGGAAGCGATACCAATAAGGTAACCAGCACCTAACAACGCTGTAGAGAAGCCCAATGGAATTTGAGTAATACCTTTGCTACCTACAGGAAGCCAGAAGCTCATGCTATCGCCAAGCACTTTAAAGCCATTTGCACAAAGGCTGATAAGACCAGCTACAAAACCACCGGATAAGATGTCGCCCATACCGGAGCTAGATTGAGGGCCTTGATCACCATTGTGAGAGCCCACTTTCAAAATTTCTGCTGCTGCACGGCCTTCTGGATATGGTAGATCACTATTTACTACCATGGCACGACGCAATGGAATAGTGAATAACACACCTAGAGAACCACCGCATGCGCAGAGCAAGAATGTTTGCCAGAACGGGAAACCGTTCCAATACCCAAGCATGAGTAGACCTGGCAAGATAAAGATAATTGCGGACAAAGTACCGGCTGCTGAAGCCTGTGTTTGTACCATGTTGTTTTCAAGAACGTTAGAATCCTTGAAGAAACGTAAAATTGCCATTGAAATAATGGCTGCCGGAATGGATGACGAGAATGTCAAACCAACCTTCAAACCGAGATATACGTTAGATGCTGTAAAAATTACAGTAATCAATGCACCAAGTAGCATCCCACGTAGTGTCAGTTCCGGCAGATGAAGGTCATGGCTCATAAAGTCATGTTTCATAAGTACTTACCTCCTCTGTGAAACTAGAGCTTACAACATATAATAAGCTACTTCCATTTTATCCTGTTAAAGCGATGATTTCAATATATATGCGATATTTATAATGTATACATGTTTCATTAGATCATTAACTATGTAGGAAAAGGCAATAGTCCAAAAGCCTCCAAAGCCACCTACTCCGCTACGCGGGGCCGCTAAGTCGTTTTTGGACTATCGCCTTTCCTCTCTCAAATCAACCCTCTATGAAACATGTATACAAATTAATATAAATCGTCGCATATATATCGGCGAGGAGAAGTTTGGTGTATATGCACAAATCGCATATACAACTCCACTCTATATGAAAATAGAAATCATTATCTTTTATTCTGTACAAATATACAGGATTTTATATAATTAAATTACCGACGATAAGGTCGGCATGTCTTTTAAGGAGGTTGTAAACATTATGGAAACAAGAATTGAATATGATTCAATGGGACCAGTCGAAGTCGACGCTAGACGAATTTACGGACCTCAAACGCAACGCTCATTCAATAACTTTAAGATCGGTGACCACCGCATCCCTATTGAACAAATCAAAGCGCTTGCGCTTGTCAAAAAAGCATGTGCTTTAACCAATGCAAAATGTGGCGCAGTAACTGAGGAAAAAGCGAAACTCATCGCTCAAGTAGTAGATGAGATCGTGGACGGCAAATGGGATGACGAATTCCCATTAACTGTATTCCAAACAGGTTCTGGCACGCAAACTAACATGAATGTGAACGAGGTAATCGCTCACCGGGCTAAACAGTTAGATGAAATCAACCCACTCCATCCTAACGACGATGTAAACCGCGGCCAAAGTACAAACGATACATTCCCTACGGCAATGCATATCTGCGCGTACTTTGAAATTACAAAACGCGTAATTCCTGCATTGGACGGCCTTATCCAATCCTTCGAAAAATTGCAAGAAAAAGGTAAAGGCTTGCAAAAAGTTGGTCGTACGCATTTACAAGATGCTACTTTCATCATGGTCGACCAAGAAATCAGCGCCTTTGTAGAAGGCCTAAAAACTGCCAAAACTATGCTTGTCCAAAACGCTGACTACCTACTCGACGTAGCCCTCGGCGGCACTGCCGTTGGTACTGGTGTAAACACACCTAAAGGCTATCTAGACATTATGGAAACTGTATTGCCAGAGGTAACAGGCGCTCCATTCCGCGTTAAGAACAACAAATTCCAAGGCCTATCTTTGAAAGATGCTTTCATGATGGCTCACGGTGCACTCAATACGTTGTCTACTACACTATTCAAAATCGCTAACGACGTCCGTTTCTTAGGCTCTGGCCCTCGCTGCGGCTATGGCGAATGGCATCTTCCTGAAAACGAACCGGGCTCCTCCATCATGCCAGGCAAGGTAAATCCTACACAATGTGAAGCCTTGGCCATGGTATGCGCCCAAGTATTCGGTCATAATACGACTATGACACTCTGTGCAGGCAGCGGTGCGTTCCAATTGAACGTGTACATGCCTATCATGATTTATGATTTTGTTGAAAGCTGTCGCCTCCTCTCAGACGCTATGAACTCGTTCACAACACACTGCATCGACGGCGTAGAATTTGTGCCTGAAAAACTCAACTTCTTCGTAGAACAATCCCTCATGATCGCCACATCCTTAACACCATACATCGGCTACGACAAGAGCGCTAAGGTCGTAAAAGAAGCGTACGAACGCGGTTGCTCTATCAAAGAAATCATCTTGGAAGAAAAACTTATGACTGAAGACGAATTTGCTGAAGCAGTTCGCATGAAATAAAATCTCTCTCATCTCTATGACATATCTGTAACATCCTCTCATACCTCAAATGAACGGAAAATAAAAGGACGCTATAGTCTTGAAACCTTCAGTACTACTTATTACTGAAGATTAGACTATAGCGTCCTTTTTTGTTTTATATGTCTTATAGCAATATTTCATTTAAATTAATGAAATTCTATAATAATGTACCATTAAAAGCATCATTTTAAGCATAAAATATATTCTAATCAAAGAAACACCTTATGCTACCTGCATTCATTATAATGATTTGAATATATTTCTATCCTCTTCACTAATTTGGTTTAGATCATCTTTTATAGATATAGATTTACCATAAATACGTTTTAAGTTATTAATGCTATCAGTATCCTCTATTATACTAGCAGTATCATAGAATGAGTAATTGGGTATCTTTAAAATATCTGTACCTATTGGTGTTAATAAAACCCTAGTATAACCTGAATCCCCTTTTACATATAAATATGGAAATACAACTTTATGAGAAATTTTAGAATACTCCAATCTAGTTTTATATGTACTATCCTGTAATATTCCGCCAAACACAATTCGATAGCGACCTAAACTATAAGAATCTACTAGTTCTGTATGTGTCCCATAAAAATTTAAATAAATTATACTAAGTCCCACTAAAAAACATATGGCTAATATTTTATATATTGGAATCCTTATGTTATTCATTATATCTTACCTCATCTGTCTTAAACTGTAAATGTCAATATAAGAATGTACAATTTTGACGATGTACAATGTACAGTTATT